>Ga0075163_10000522_pt1 | contig 49124 bp, 34 predicted proteins | sample JI1023141ADNA_FD_71478 | JGI IMG/M metagenome (GOLD analysis project Ga0075163, IMG submission 71478) | Wastewater effluent complex algal communities from Wisconsin, to seasonally profile nutrient transformation and Carbon sequestration -... | ecosystem: Engineered > WWTP > Effluent > Algae...
GTAATACATTTTTTTGGTGGCGTTGCTCAGTGAGCTCTTTGAGTTTTGAAAGTATGGCTGTTTGAGTATTTATGATTTCAATAGCTTGTTTTTTCCTGAATTCGGAGTATTGTTGCATGTATTTAAGCCGGGCATAAGCTTGATTAAAATTTTCCGATGAAAAAATAAACATCAACGCGCTATATGCATCTCTGTTTCGTTGCGCAAATACAATCATCCGGGCGTATTCGGATTTGAGTTTGATCAGGTTATTTTTAAGCAGTAGCGCCTGTGTTTCATTGTGTTTAATTTCCTTATTTAATTCGCGGATTTGAGCATTGATCGTATTGATGAGATCGAGTCGCTTTTCCAGCTTCATGTTGATGTTTACCAATGCTCCAATAGACGATTTTTTATTAGCCTTGGTTTCACTCAACATGGAGTTTATTTCGTTAATCTCTTCATTGATTTTTTTCTTTTTGTTTTCAAGATCTTTTTTAGGATTTCGAGATCCGTTTTGTGAAAACAAGGTCGGCGTTAAAAATACAAAACAACAGATAAGTCCCAAAATGAGAGGAAACTTATTTTTTTTGTTGTATTTGTATTTCGTCATATTTGCTGGGAATATTAAGACTTAGTTTTTGTTTCGTATTTTTCTCAATGCGAACATACTCAATTTTTAACGTTGCTTTCTTCTGTGCTACAATATCAATATCAACACGGTATGGTGCAAAAACACTGTCTTTTAAAGTAAAATTACTATAGTTACTAATAAAGCGCCTGTTATTTAATGGTTCAATGAACTCGTTACGCAGTATTTTAAAATTATCAGGGTTTAGTGTAAGTGTTTGAAGGTCATCTTTTAATTCCTCCCCGGACTGGATCCTTTTAAGTTTACGCTTACGAACTGTGCTTAGCAGATAACGGCAATTTTGCCTGTCGGTTACAGGTTTTAATTTGGCGTCATCGTCAGAGAATTCGGCACTATTACCAAAGAGAACCGCTTGGAGTAGTTCAAAGTCAATCTCAGCGTTTAAAAGACTGTTAATGTAATTAAAATCCCCCTTAAAGTAGGTTTTGTTGATGTAGTTTACGAATTTAATGGAATCCCTGGTAATTAATACCTTAGCTACTTCCAGACCCAATATGTAGCGAATGGATACGAGCATGGCAGAATCTTTTTTGATGTTTAGCTTAATATCAAATGGCTCTTCATCTTTTCCATCCAAATTAGCTTCTACATTTGCTTTTGCATAAAGCCAATCAAACTTAAGTTCATTTTCTTTTACATACCGACTGAGTGCTTTGGCCGTTTTGAAGTCGAGATGACATTTTCCCAGCGTGTCCTCTTGCGTTACCATAGGATTGGTGTTTTCTGTTCTTTGTATTTTTTTCTTGTTTTTACATGAAACGGAGAAAACGAGGATCAAGAAGGAAAGAAAGAATTGTTTAGTCATTTAACTTTTTGTCTTTTAATTTTTTTAATAAAGATTCAGAATTGCCTCCGGCTTTTTTTGCAGCTTGCCATTGCGTTAAGGCCTCTTCGTATTTATTAAGTTTGTAAAGAACATCTCCGTAGTGTTCAAGAATGTTTGGGTTTTTTGGGCCTAGTTTCGAAGCATTCGAAAGCCACTCTTCGGCTTCTTTGTATTTTTTTTGTTGATAAAGAATCCAACCATAGGTGTCCATATAGTTCCTGTCATTTGGCCGCAATTCATTCGTTTTACGGGAAAGTTTTTCGGCTTTATCAAGGTTTTCGTTCCGAAGAGAAAGGAAGTAAGCATAGTTATTTAAAACATAGGTATTATCGGAATCAATTTTTAAAGCATCTTCAAATGCTTTGTCGGATTTCGGATAGTCTTTTAGATAATAGTTGGCATCGCCGAGACTTTTATAAAAGTCAAGCATGAGCGATTTATTGTCTGTCACAAATTCGAGCCCATCGTTAAGTGATTGTACCGCTTTTTTGTAATTTTTAATTTGCATGTTGGCAATACCGTTGTATAAGTAATTTGTGGGTTGGCTTGGGAAAAATTCTATTGCCATTGCACTATGCCGTTCCAGTGAGTCAAATTGAAGCAATTCGTAATCTAAAACCAAAAGTTTGCTCCAGGTAATGTAATCACTTTTATTGCCCACTGCAGCCAGGTAGTAATAATTTACCGCTTCTTTATAATTTTTATCCAGCGATAAAAAATCGGCATAGACAATATTGGTTTCCGGAGCTTTTGAGTGCACCAGCAGCATTATTTTTGCTAATTCAAAACCATTTTCTTGACTTTTAGCGTCATTATATTCCAGCGCACGTTTGTAAAAGGTATTAACGATGGAGTACTTAGTGGCAACATCAAGATCTGGATTTTCGAAAGCTTTTCTTAAAAAATAAAAGGCTTCTTTATTTTTTCCCTGTGCACTATAATAGTCATGTAAGGCAAGATTAACCGTTGGGTTGTTCGGTTCGATTGTTAAAATCTGATCGTACATGGTTTTTGCTTTTTCCAGCTCATGATTTTCAATATAAAAATCTGCCAGGTAAGAGTAGTAGCGAGTTTCACTTTTGTTCGATTCGAGGAGTCGGAGCAGCTCCGCTTCCATATTTTTGGTTTTTTTCTGTTCCTTTAGCAGCTTTACTTTGTTGAGTGTGATTTGTTCATTGATGCCATAAGTCTTTTCCAGTTCATCATAAATTTTAAATGCTTTTTCGTATTGTCCGATAATAGAATATTGAATGGCAAGGTCCTCTTTGAATTCGACTTTTTCAGGAAAATTTTTTACAAGATTTTCTCGTACTTTTACAGCCTGGTTATAGAGCCGTTGACTGTTATAACAGTCAATAAGCAATAGTTGGTACCATTCGTTTTTTTGGTCCGCTTCCGCACAGGCTTTTGCATTAACAAGTGCCAGATCATTTACTCCCAATAATTTGTAAATGGTACCCAGTTCATAACTGATAGCTGGGTTTGCCGGATCGATTTTTTTGCAATTATTAAAAAGTTTGAGCGCTTCCTGAAGATTACCTTTCATGCGTAAGGCGCAAGCGTCTACGTATATGGAGTCGAGGCGTAATTGTTTGCTGGTTTCGCTGCTGATGGGTTTATCAACCGGCATTGCAGATTGCGGCGTTGACGCCATTGCGCTTTTTTTGTTTTTACATGATGCAGGTAAAAACGTTAAACCAACAAGTGTTAGTAAAGCGAGAGTATGTTTTAGTAGTTTAAACAACCAGTTGTGAAAAATCGCTGATGCTTACTTCTATGGATTTTCCATTGATTTCAGATCCCGTTCCAAGGATACTATTTATTACGTTGGCATTATTTATGCGGGCATCGGCCTGTACAATCGAGTTTTTTAAAATACTGCCGGTAATTTTGGCTTTTTCGCCAATGCTTACATGAGGTCCAACAACGCAGCCGGTTAGCTCCACGTCATTACCAATAAAACAAGGTTCGATGATAACGCTGTTCGTGGTTGTAATATTTTTACCTTTTAGTTCAGCTTTATCTTTATCAAATTCGAGTACACGCTGGTTAGTATACACAGTAGCGTTTTTGTTACCACAATCCAACCATTCGGTTACCTGGCCAGGCATAAATTTTGTCCCTTTGGTTTTCATGTTTTCAAGGGCGTTAGTAAGCTGAAATTCGCCCTTTTCGGTAATATTGTTGTCGAGAAGGTATTGTAATTCTTGTTTTAGGTAGTCGCCATCTTTGAAATAATAGATCCCGATAATAGCTAGGTCGCTCACAAATGTCTGTGGTTTTTCAACAAAATCAGTTATGGAGCCATTTGCATCAAGTTTTACCACCCCAAATTGGCTGGGGTCGTCAATTTTTTGTACCCAAATAACACCTTCCTGTTCAGTGTCCATTACAAAGTCAGCCTTGAATAATGTGTCCGCAAAGGCAACAACTGTTTTTCCTTTAATGGCATCTTTTGCACACATAATGGCATGCGCCGTGCCCAAAGCTTTGTCCTGATAATAAATGGATCCTTTGGCTCCCTGACTTTCAGCTACTTTTATAAGATTTTGTTCCACATCGGGTCCAAAATCGGGCCCGATAATGAAAGCGATTTCATTCACTTTTTGTCCGCATACCTTGGTAATATCTTCTACCAAACGTTGAACAATGGGTTTGCCGCCAACAGGAATTAAGGGTTTTGCCGTGGTAAGCGTGTGAGGACGCATACGTTTGCCCTTACCAGCCATGGGTATAATAATTTGCATAGAATAGTAATAATCTCACAAAAATAGTATAATTTAATGATGTTATTAGCGATTATGCCCGTTAAAAAATACTTTATTGCGATTGTTATTCCCGATCCACTTGGGATAGAAATCGAAAACGTGAAAAGGTTTTTGGACAAAGATTTTGGCTTAAAAGGCGCCCTGAGATGCCCTGCTCATATTACGCTTCACCGGCCCTTTGAATGGAAGGAGGAAAAAGAGAGCCAACTTACTGAAAAATTATCGGCCTTTGAATTTAAAGATGATTTTAAGTTGGAAATACAAAATTATAGTTGGTTTGAGCCAAGGGTTATTTATGCACAGGTTAAACCGAGTGAACAGTTGAAAGAACTACACAACCAGCTTAAAAATTATGCAAAAAGGGAATTGCGGCTGTTTAACGAGGTTGATGACAGAAGGGGCTTTCATCCACATATTACGGTTGCTTTCCGGGATCTTAAGAAACCTCAGTTTTATAAATTGCAGGAAGTATTTAAGGAAAAAAAGATTGAAGGGACGTTTAACTATGAAGGATTTTCACTATTGAAGCTGGATAAGACGTGGAATAAGCTAAAGGAATTTAAATCGGATTAAGTAAAAATGGCACAAATAAATATTTATATCGTTTCTAAATAAGGCTCAACGGTTACCCGAGCCTGTTAATCCTGAAAATTAACGATTGTTACGGATGTTAGATAGTAAAAAATCATTTGTGGTAAAACTTGATTGGCAATGTTTTGCTTAATACATTTGCTTTGCAATTTCAAGCACACATCTATGAGCAAAAAGACTGGATTTTTATCTTCATCTATTGGAAAAAAAGTTATTATGGGGGCCACCGGCCTTTTCTTAATCTCCTTTTTGGTAGTTCACTGCTTTTTAAATTCATTTATTTTTTTTAACGATGGCGGCCTGATGTTTAATAGCGGCGCACATTTTATGGCAACAAACTGGTTGATTCGTGCTATGGAAGTGGTTTTAATGCTGGGCATCCTTCTTCACATATTTCAAGCTCTGATATTAACCATACAAAATAAAAAAGCAAGACCAATAGGATATGCTAAAATTGATGGCGCAGCAAATTCGAGCTGGTATAGCCGTTCGATGGGTTTGTTAGGCACTTTACTGTTGATCTTTCTGATCATTCACCTGGCCCATTTTTGGGTAAAATCGCGCTTTACAGGTTTGCCAGGGGAAGACGCAGATGGTCACGAAAACCTTTATGCTGTAATGCAGGTGACATTTACCCATTTATGGGTGGTAATTGTTTATTGTTTGGCGATGATTTCCTTAGCCTATCACCTGTTACATGGATTTCAATCCGCTTTTCAGACACTCGGCTTGAATCATAAAAAGTATACGCCATTTATTAAAAGTTTTGGGACTTGGTTTTCTATTATTGTTCCAATAATTTTTGCAGCGATGCCTATTACTATGTATCTGGGCATTATTAAATAAATTAAAAACTGGCCGCTTGGCGCTTAAATATTACTAGTAGATTATGGCTTCATCACCAAAATTAAATTCAAAAATTCCGGAAGGGACGTTAGAGAATAAATGGACAAAATACCGTTCAACCGTTCATTTAGTTAACCCGGCTAACAAACGTAGCCTTGAGGTGCTCGTGGTGGGTTCTGGTCTGGCAGGCGCTTCGGCGGCGGCTACCCTGGCTGAAATGGGATATAAAGTAAAAGTGTTTTGTTTTCAGGATTCGCCACGTAGGGCGCACAGTATAGCCGCTCAAGGAGGTGTGAATGCTGCAAAAAACTACCAGAACGATGGTGACAGTGTTTACAGGTTATTTTATGATACGATTAAGGGCGGCGACTACAGGGCGCGGGAGGCTAATGTTCATCGTTTGGCTGAGGTGTCGGGAAATATTATTGACCAGTGTGTGGCACAGGGCGTTCCATTTGCGCGTGAGTATGGCGGAACGCTAAGTAACCGCTCATTTGGGGGAACCCAGGTGCAACGTACGTTTTACGCTGCCGGACAAACCGGACAACAACTGTTATTGGGAGCTTATAGCGCTCTTCAACGTCAGGTTGGGATGGGTGCAGTTACTTTACTGGCGCGTCATGAGATGATGGAAGTGGTAACCATTGATGGTAAGGCCCGGGGAATTATTGCCAGAGATTTGGTCAGTGGAAAACTAGAACGTCATTTTGGACATGCGGTTTTATTGTGTACAGGTGGTTACGGCAACGTGTTTTATTTATCGACTAACGCTATGGGAAGCAATGTGACTGCGGCCTGGAAAGCACATAAAAAAGGAGCTTTTTTTGGTAATCCGTGTTATACACAGATACACCCGACCTGTATCCCTGTTTCAGGCGATCACCAGTCAAAACTGACTTTAATGTCGGAATCACTTCGGAACGATGGAAGAATTTGGGTGCCCAAGAAAAAAGACGATAGTCGTAGAGCGATTGATATTCCGGAGGAGGAAAGAGATTATTATTTAGAGCGCAGATATCCTGCTTTTGGCAACCTAGTACCGCGTGACGTTGCCAGCCGCGCCGCCAAAGAACGTTGCGATGCCGGGTACGGCGTAGGAACAAGCAAAATGGCTGTTTACCTTGATTTTGCAGCAAATACAGAGCGTTACGGAAAAATTGAAGCGAATAAGCAAGGGCTTCATAATCCGTCGAAAGCGGATATTGTGAGGCTTGGAAAAGAGGTTGTAAAAGAAAAGTATGGTAACCTGTTTGACATGTACAAACAAATTACCGGCGAGGACCCCTACGAGGTGCCTATGCGCATTTACCCTGCGGTTCACTACACCATGGGAGGTTTATGGGTAGATTACAACCTGATGACAACTGTTCCTGGTATGTACGCATTGGGAGAAGCAAATTTCAGCGATCATGGAGCTAACCGTTTGGGAGCTTCTGCATTGATGCAGGGATTGGCAGACGGTTATTTTGTGATTCCTTATACCATTGGCGATTACTTATCAGAAGAAATACGTACGAAAGCTATTCCAATAGATCATCCTGCTTTTGTGGAGGCAGAGGCCAATGTAAAAGGACAGATCGACCGTTTATTTGCTATCAATGGTTCTAAATCGGTTGACCATTTTCACAAACGTTTAGGTAAGATCATGTGGGATAAATGTGGTATGGCAAGGAACGCGAAGGGTTTAGCCGAGGCTATAGAAGAAATTAAGGCGTTGCGCGCCGATTTTTGGAAAGACGTTCGGGTAACTGGCTCGCCGGATGAGTTTAACCCAGAATTGGAAAAGGCAGCACGGGTGGCTGATTTTCTCGAGTTGGGAGAATTGATGTGTATTGATGCATTACATCGTAACGAAAGTTGCGGAGGCCACTTTAGAGAAGAGTATCAAACGCCAGAAGGAGAGGCCCTCAGGGACGATGAGAAATTTGCCTATGTGGCAGCCTGGGAGTACAAGGGGGAGAGTGTATTTGAATTGCACAAAGAGGAATTGAAGTTTGAGAATATTAAACTAGCACAGAGGAATTACGCATAACCGATTTGAAAATTTGAATAGGCTTATAAACGAGCGGTTTCATCAAGGATCAAATTAAAGAACCATCAAATTACATAGACTATGAGTCACGGAAATATGAACCTTACCTTAAAGGTTTGGAAACAGAAAAACAAAAACGAAAAAGGGCGCTTTGAGACCTATGAAGCTAAGGGAATTTCTCCTGATATGAGCTTTTTAGAAATGTTTGATGTTGTTAACGAACAATTAATCAGCAGTGGTAAAGAACCTATTGCTTTTGACCACGATTGCCGCGAAGGCATTTGTGGGATGTGCAGCATGTATATCAATGGTCGCCCACACGGCCCAAAACAAGGGGTAACCACTTGCCAGTTGCACATGCGCAGTTTTAAGGATGGCGATGTTATTGTAGTGGAACCATGGAGGAGCGCGGCCTTTCCTGTGATTAAAGATTTGGCGGTTGATCGTTCTTCCTTCGACCGCATTATTGCCTCTGGAGGTTTTGTATCTGTAAACACAGGGAATGCAAAGGATGCTAATAATATTTTAATAAATAAAGATAATGCGGATGATGCATTTAACGCTGCCGCGTGCATTGGCTGTGGAGCCTGCGTAGCTGCCTGTAAAAACAGTTCGGCCATGTTGTTTGTTTCTGCTAAAGTGTCGCAACTTGCTTTGTTGCCGCAAGGACAAATTGAAAAGAAAGACCGGGTGTTAAATATGGTAAAACAAATGGACGAGGAAGGGTTTGGCAATTGCACCAATACTGGCGCTTGTGAAGCGGAATGTCCGAAAGGAATTTCGCTGGAAAATATTGCCAGAATGAATCGGGAATACCTTTCATCAAGCCTGACCTAATTCGCTAACTGTTTTAGAATTAAACCGTCTTCCGGACGGTTTTTTTATGCACATTCGTACATTTTTCCCGGTTTACTTTTTACCAAATTGCTAAACTCAAGTTGTAACAAGAGAGTAGAAAGTTTACTAATTGAAAGTTGTGTGGACTGGCAAAGTTCGTCCATGTGAACGGATTTTTTGATAGATAACAGAGACATGATCGTTTTCTCGTCTTCCGTTAAGTTTAGTTGTAAAGGGATTTGTTTAGTCTTTTTAACAGGTTTCTTTTCTTCCTGCCATTGCATAGCATCCAATAAGTCTGCCGCATTTTCTATGAGCGCTGCGCGGTTTCGTTTAATGAGACCATTGCATCCTTCCGCCAGGTTATGACCTGCTTGTCCCGGAAAGGCAAACACATCTTTGTTATAGCTGTTTGCAATGGTAGCAGTTATAAGACTACCACCCGTTCGCTTGCTTTCTACCACTACCAGCGCATCGCATAGTCCTGCCACAATACGGTTACGCTTTGGGAAATTTACCGCGTCGGGATTGGTCCCGCTCATAAAGTCAGTAAGCAACCCACCCTGTTCGCACATGCGTTTGGCAATTTTTGCATGCAGCTGCGGGTAGATTCGATCCAGGCCATGGCCCAACACCCCAACGGTATTTAAATTATTATCCAAAGCGGTTTTATGTGCAAGTAAATCAACACCGTAAGCCAAACCACTAATGATGAGCGCACCAGTATCGGCAAGCTCTTTAATTAATTCCATGGTTCTGTCTTTCCCATATTCGCTGGGCTTTCGGGTACCTACCACGCCGATTATTTTTTCAACATTGAGATTTGCATGACCTTTGTAATAAAGTAGGATAGGACTGTCGCTGCAACATTTTAGACGCCAAGGATAATCTTCATCGGTGAAAAAAAGAGGCCTAATTTTATATTTTTTAATAAACTCAACTTCTTTTTCCGCACGAAGCAATGTGGATTTGCTTGACACGACAGATTTGGCAAGGATACTGCCAATGCCTGGAATTTTTACAAGGTGCGATTTTTTTTGCTGAAATACTTCGCTGGCGCTCCCACAGTAGGCTAGCAGATTTTTGGCGTTTACGTCTCCTATACCATCAATTAAGGTTAAGCCAATCTGGTAGAGAAGTTCCGGGTCCATTTAAAGTACAAGTTGCATCCAAAGTTAAAGCCAACAAAGAGGTTTCCTTGCTGTAAATTATAGCAATATCCTAAATCCACTATTATTTGCTTAACATAACAAAAGCGCTCCAATAAAACGGCTGTTTGTATTTTAATTTGAGTTGCTTAATTGCTTCCGAAAAAGCTTGTGATTTATTTCCTGTTTTAGAGTAGTTGGTATAAAAAAGTGTCATCAGTCTCATGGTGGCCTCATCGCTCACACTCCACAAACTCATGATTATGCTTCGCGCCCCTGCAATTAAGAACGCCCTTTGTAGCCCATAAACGCCTTCGCCCTGTTTTACACTGCCAAGCCCTGTTTCACAGGCGCTTAAGACCACGAGATCCGTTTTATCAAGATTGAGGCTAATGGCTTCGAAAGCGGTTAAAATTCCATTTTCACTGTTTGGTGATGGCCTGAAGTTTTCATCAAATACATTGTCGCAGTTCGCAAGTAACAGTCCGCTTCGCAACAAAGGGTTTTCTTTTGCAGCCGAAATATCGATTCCCAGCACTTTTGTGGTTTGCATTTTGCTCAGATCGGCCAGAAAATAGCCATGTGTGGCAATGTGAAGAATGCTTGGTGAGTTTATAGCTTTTACTTTTGTTTCCGTAGCATTGAGTCCATAAAGTGCCGTTGCTTTCACTTTAGCGGTTGTTAATAGTTTGGTAATGTTTTTTACTTCTGTTTCCGTACCCGGTAATTGCTCCAATGCACCACTTTTACCATAAAGAGGATTACCAATCAGAAACGCCGTTGTTGGTTTTATTGGGTTGTTTTCTGTTGGTTTAAGCCCAGCTACATCTCGGGTATTACCAACAAATTGTACGTTGTATTTATCTACCAGATAAATATTGTTGATGTCTTTTAAAGCGTTAATACTTAACTGGTGAAACGCGCCATCAAGACTCAGGTAGATCTTTGAAATCCCTTTCAATAGCCCATCAATGGGCTTCCAGGTGAGGGCGTATGCTTCGTTTTCAGGTTTTTGATTGATGGTTTTTTCACGAAAATCGTTAATGGCCTGTTGTATGGTTTTTGCATCACCAAGAGAAACCTGTTTAATATCCGTAGCAGTCAGAACAAGGGCAACGTAGCCAGCCTCACCGGTAAATCCATTTTTGTATTCATTAAGTTCAATAATTTCAATTGCGGCTTCGTTCGGTTTTAATAGTTTTTGGATGTCTTGAAAAGTAATGGGTTTAGTTTCCGTACTTTCTTTAAATACAGCGCTTTTTTGAGAAAGTTCGCGCTCCAATTCATCTGCTCTTTTTAGGAGACTATCCATATTTATTTTATCTTCCGCTAATTCTTCTTTGCTGAGTTGGTAAGCCAGGTTTAAGTTCTCTTTTGTTTCGAGCCATTGTAAATAAGTTGTTTTTAACGCTTCGTTGGTACCCGAGGAGATGATGTTCCTGATTTTTGAGGAAGTATTCAGCAAAAAACCTTTGGTATTAATGGTTGTGGTATAAAATTGTTCGGTTAATTCGGGATCTTTATCGGCGTTGGCATTCGCAAAGGCATAAAAACGCTGTAGCCGAAGGCTTGTTTTTTCCCAATACAATGATTTTTCGTTTTCATTTAACGAATTAAAAAATGTGTGAATGTAGTGAAGGGTATTGTCAATAACGGTTTTATAGTTGGCTTTAGTATCATTTATTTTGTTGGTTTGCCATTGTGTTAGGGCCAAATCTTCTAGTGCCTGAATGTAATTAGGGTGGTTTTCGCCATAGATTCCTTTTTTGTTTTCAACCACGTTTGTAATCAGTTCGAGCGCTTTTTCGGTGTTATTGGTAAACCTGTAATAATTAGCCAGTTCCTGTTGAACAGCAACCGTGGCAGGATTTTTTTCGCCCAGCTTTTTTTTATCAATATCGTAGGCGCTTTTCAGTAATTTTTCGACTTCGTTGGTTTTTCCCATTTCCATGTATAGCTGTGCCAGTCCTTTTTTAAGGTGAGCCAGGTCAGGGTGTGCACCAAGTTTTTTTTCTTTTTGTTTTATCGCTAATAAATAGAGGTCCTCGGCGTTCGTGTATTTTTTTTCGAAACGATAGATGTTCGCTAGATTAATTTGTAATTTAATGTAATTACCCGAATTCTCCTTTAGAACGGTTGATCCGTCGGTAATGCTTGCTATCATTTGTGTTTCCGCATCTCTTAACTTATTCATGTCCAGATAAGTCATGGCGAGGTTATTGTAGATTAAGCACCTCGCTAGTTTGTCATTTTGCATCGTGGCGAGTTCGATACTTTTTTTGAAGCTGGCTTCAGCCTCAGTGTATAAACCGGTTTCTTTTTTTAATACAGCAAGGTTATTCATTGAAACCAAAACCATGTTTTTGTTCGAACTTTTTTCGCGAATCATCAGCGCATCTTCTGTAAACTTTTTCGCCTTCGTAAATCTTCCCCTCGTTTGATAGAGGAGGCCGAGATTGCTAAGTGTTTGCGCGTAGTTGGTAGAGGTTTGTTTGCCGTCTTCTTCATAAAGGGCTTTCGCTAATTTAAAACTCTGTTCGGCCAGGTAGTATTTATTACCCGCAAAAAAAAGTTCGCCATTTTTTAAATTTGTGTAGGCCCTGTCTTCCAGAGTTTTTTCTTCTTTGTTCGCGAATTTAGCGCCACTTAATAAAAGGCTATTAAAAGAACTTCCCTTTTCATCCGCTTCAAAAACGCCACTGTTATCGAGGAAACAAATAGCATAGTTAAAATTACTTTCGTCGTAGTCTTTTTTTTGTTTCTCAAAATTTTGCATGGCCTTTTCGCGTGCTTTTTCACGCGCTTTTTCTTTAGCTTCATTGGCTTTGTCTTTCATCATGCCGCCTACATCCATTTGTGAAAAACAATATGAAAGCGAAAAGAAAAACAGGAAACTAGAAAGATAAGTTTTTAGCATCATGCGGAATGTTTTTGAGATTAAATTTAAGTAAATAAAGTCAAATGGGGTTTTATCAGGTTCAAAGAAATTTTTATATTTAATCTTTACAAAATATAGCATGGCGCGACTTTTATTTTTTTACTTTTTATGCCACATTAGCATTGCATGGTCGCAGGATACAGTTAAAGTCGCCCAAGGGTCCGGGACGTTACAATTGGCCGAAATGGACTACAATAATGGCCTTGCAGCATTTAAAGCAAATGAGTATGCGCAGGCCGTAGATCTTTTCACGAAATGCCTTTTGGTAAAACCAGATTTCGACAAGGCTTATTCGAACCGGGCAATTGCCAATTGCAGATTGAGAAAGTACCGCGAAGCTTTGGCAGACATTAACCAGGCCATTCACCTCAACCCTAAAAATCCTGAGTTTTTTTTTAATAAAGGTTTAATCTTTTATGACGCGAAAAATTGGGACAGTATGGATACGGCTTTCGACCAGTGCTTGCGTTTAAATCCTACCCATGCAGAGGCTTTTTATTACAAAGGATTGTTGTGCAGCGAAAGGAACGAACTGGATGAAGCCATTGAATTTTATACCAAAGCCATTCACCAAAAACCAGATTACGCTTATGCATACAATGACAGAGGGAGTGCTAAGCGACAAAAGTCCGATTATGCAGGGGCAATTGAAGATTATGAGAAGGCTTTGAGTCTGAATAATTCTCTGGTTTTTGTGTATAACAACCTTGGGTCTGCATATCGCTTAGGTAAAAATTATACCAAAGCCATCGAAGCATATACTAAGGCCATCCATTTGAGTGGTACTTACGTTATTGCCGTAAATAATCGTGGTGCGGCCTATTTTGAAAATAATAACCTTCAGTCGGCCCAAAAAGATTTTGAAGATGTATTAAAGAAGGACCCTTCTAATTCCTTTGCCTACAATAATCTCGCCTCTATTGCTATTAGGGAAAAAGATTATAAGAAGGCGAAAAGTATGTCCAGTAAGGCAATAGAGCTTGATCCAAAAAATGGTCCGGCGTATTTTAACCGGGGTATCGCTTCCCAAATGTTACGTGAGGAAGATGAAAGTTGTAGCGATTGGAAAAAAGCCCTGGAACTTGGTATAGATGGCGCCAGGGTATTTATTAATACTTCTTGCTCAAATTAACAGGATGAAAAAATTTATAGTATTGTCGCTTTTATGCAGCTTAATGGTTTCTGGAGTTTCGCAAAATGTGGCGTTTGAACGGGATAATTTTCCTGGCAGAAAAGAAGAGTTCAGGGAGGCGGTAAGAAACATGGAGGTCGGAATGCAGTTTTACCTCCTTGGCAGGAAAGAATTTGACGATGCCCGCCGTCTTTATCTGTTAGAGAACAGGTACTATCCGGTTAGCCATTATGACTACCAAAAGGCGGGACTTAAGAAGTTTAGGGAAGCGTTATCTCCTCTGAGCGACGCACATCGCTTCAATCCAAATAACGCGGATTTAAACTACATGCTGGGATTTATATGGTTTGTTACCGATCCGGCAACGAAAGAGGCTTTGACGTATTTTGAAGCGGCGGATAGATGTAACCCCGAAGTACAGCCCGACCTGGCCTATTGGCTTGGGTGGACTTACCATTTGAATAGCAAGTGGGAGGAGGCCACAAAGTATTACAAAAAATATCTGGCATTTATTCAGCTTAAAAACAAAAGTAATTTTGCCGCGTTAGAAGATGTAAATAAGAAAATAGCAGAGTGTGGTGTCGGAAAACTATTGAGTGCAAGTCCCGAACGCGTATTTGTTGACAATCTTGGGCCAAATATTAACTCCGCATTTCCTGATTATGGCCCTTCCATTTCCACTGATGAAGAAACGATTTTTTTTACTGCACGTCGACAAAACTCAACTGGAGGAAAAAAAACCGAATACGACAACGGGTATTACGAAGATGTTTATTCTTCGTATAGATCAAACGGTAAATGGCAACCAGCAAAACAACTTTCAAAAAATGTAAATACAGAAACACATGATGCGGCCGCAGGCCTTTCACCAGACGGTAGTAAGCTATTTATTTACAGAAATTCGGGTAACGACGGCGGCGATTTATATGAAAGCGTCCTGTTTGGTACTGATTGGGAAGTGCCTGTACACATGAATAAAAATATAAACACGAAATACCACGAATCTACTGTGAGCTTGAGTTTTGATGGTAGACGCATTTTTTTTATCAGTGATAAAATTTCAGGGATTGGTAGTAGAGACATTTATTACAGTGATTTGGATGTGAAGGGCGAATGGGGACCCGCCAGAAATTTGGGAATGGATATAAACACCAAGTATTCTGAAGAAGCCGTTTTTATGCATCCCGACGGTGTGACACTTTATTTTAGTAGTAAAGGTCATACTACAATGGGTGGTTACGATATATTTAAAACCCGGTTTATAAACGGAAAATGGCAGACGCCTGAAAATTTGGGTTATCCTATTAATGGACCTGATGATGATGTTTTTTTTGTTGTGAGTGGGAGCGGGAACCGCGCTTACTTTGCTTCGGCGAAGCAAGGAGGGTTTGGAGAAACGGATTTGTATAAGATTATATTTCTTGGGCCGGAAAAGCAACCATTGTTAAATACTCAGGACCAGTTGTTAGCTATGGCAGCAAATCCGGTTAGTAATTTAAAAGTAGAGAATACCGTTGAAGTAAAAACAGCAAAGTTAACTTTGCTAAAAGGGCATATCCGTGACGCAAAAACAGATGTTCCCATCGAAGCAACTATTGACCTGATTGACAATGACAAAAACACCGTCCTTGCCACGTTCAAATCAAATAGTAGTACAGGTCGTTATTTGGTGACATTGCCAAGTGGAAAAAATTATGGTATTTCGGTAAAAAAGGAAAATTATCTTTTTCATTCAGAAAATTTTAATCTGCCTGAAAATGCCGATTTTCAGGAATTTGTTTTGGACATCGCCCTGAAAAAAATAGAGATTGGGAATTCTATCGTGTTGCGAAATATTTTCTTTGATTCGGATAAGGCTACCATCCGCAATGAATCTAACGGTGAACTGGAGCGGCTGGTAAAATTACTTAGAGAAAATCCTTCTATAAAAATTGAACTGGCTAGTCATACAGATTCTGATGGCGGTTTGGAATACAATGATAGGCTCAGCAACACCCGTTCTTCCTCGGTGGTTGATTATCTTATTGGTAAGGGAATTCCTTCAACACGTTTGGTTGCGAGGGGATATGGTGAAACCAAACCAATAGCAGCTAACGATAACAAAGATGGTAAACAAAAAAACCGACGAACTGAATTTAAAATCCTGGAAAAGTAGTCGTTTATAATGGAAGGTGGAGAGACTTAACGGCCTTTCCAAAAAAAATCTTAGCCGCTTTGTCAAAAGTTTCGGGGAGGTCGGTAGTATAAAAGTGGAGACTGCTCCCTTTGCTGCAGTTAAAGTCAATTTCCGGATGCCGTATTAAGTAGTTTCTAAGACTTTTTGCAACAATGGGTCCCTGGGATAATAGCTGCACTCTTGCCGGAAGAAATGTTTTTATTTTATCGGCAATGAGTGGATAATGCGTACAACCCAGAATGACCGCATCAATTTTATTTTGTTGCGCCATTACATGATCTACATGGCGTTTAATAAAATAGTTAGCGCCGGGGTTATCATATTCATCATTTTCAATGAGTGGAACCCACATGGGACAAGCTTCCTGATATACCTTTAAATCGGGAAAGAATTTTTCGATTTCAACCAGATACGAACCGGAACTAACGGTTCCGGTGGTACCTAAAACCGCCACGTGCCCCGTTTTGCTATAGTTGCCAATAATTTCGGTGGTGGGTCGTATAACACCCAAAACCCTTTTGTTGCCACTTAGCAATGGCAGATCTTTTTGTTGTATGGTCCTTAAAGCTTTGGCGGATGCTGTGTTACATGCCAGAATAATAAGTTCGCAACCAAGACGGAATAAGTGCGTTACACATTCCAATGTATATTCATAAACGGTTTCAAAACTCCGGCTTCCGTATGGCGCCCTTGCATTATCCCCCAGGTATAAGTAATCATACTCGGGCAACTCAGTCATCAGTTCTTTTAACACGGTAAGTCCGCCAAAACCACTATCAAAAACCCCAATGGGTTGGTATGTTCTGTTTTTTTCCATTGATCCGTACCACAAATCTAAACAAAGATTGAGTTTATTGCATTTGTTCAACTATTTATTTGGCAGAATCAGTTGTTAATGAAAAAAGGAAAGAAAAGGAGTTTTTAAACAATTAATGCAAAAGAACAGTAAAATAACATAATAAATCTGGTAATTTTACGTTTACCCTCTTTCGTCTTGATCAAAAAAGCGCTTTTATATTTACTCTGTTTTGCAACCTCTTGTGGTTTTGCTCAAAGTCAGAAAAGGAATTTTCGACAACGTGAGCTGGGGTTTTTTGGTGGAGGTTCTTATTACCTGGGGGATCTGAATCCCAGGGGCCATTTTTTTAATTCGCATTCGGCTTTGGGTGTTTTTTTTAGGTATTCTACTAATTACCGGTATGCGTTTAAGTTCGGGTTCAATTATGGGACCATTAGCGCAAACGACGCTAATAGCAATGAAGCGGACCAAAAAGAGAGAAATCTGAATTTTAGATCCAGAATTTATGAACTGCATTCCGTTGCCGAATTTAATTTTGTAGAGTACCGCATTGGTCACGACAGACATCGTTTTACCATGTATATTTTTGCCGGTCTTGGAGCGTATTATTTTAACCCTCAAAGTGATATTGGCAATGGTTATGAGAGTCTCAGAGGGTACCGCACAGAAGGTCAGTCGAAAAGTTACCCACGTATTCAGGTAAATGTACCTTTTGGAATAGGATTTAAATGGAACGTTGGTAGTAAATGTGGTATTGGTATTGAGTGGGGCCCAAGACGAACGTTTACCGATTTTTTGGATGATGTCAGCGGAGTGTATCCAGCCGCTTCCGATGCCGGGAGCGTATACACCGACCGAAGCCTTAATGGTTCGGCTTCACCCGGCTCTATGCGGGGCAACCCAAGCACCAAGGACTGGTATTTCTTTTACGGCATAAGTCTCAATATTAAGCTGCGAGAGCCTCACAGGCCCTGCCATACTAGTTTCTAGATAAGTAAGCCCCCGGCAATAATTACGTTTACCTGTTAATTCTTAATTAAGGCTTACGCTTTACTCCTTAACACATCTTCTGATTTCTGGAACAAAAGAATAACATTGATTAAAGATTTGTTAGTGTTGGAATAATTTCCCTGGAGCACTAATCCCGTTACTTTGTGGAAACAAAAGCTACAAAAACCATGAAAAAAACTTTACAATCCCTGTTGATCGGTCTGGCTGTAAGCCAATCAGCAGGCTCAATTCTAGCTCAAACTGTAACCACAGGGCCCAGCAGTTCGCAATCACCTTATTTATTACCTGTCGCGCCTGGTTATTCAATCACATCTATTTTAACAGCAGGAAATGTTGTTGGAAATTACACCATGAGCGGGTTACCTGATGGTTCGGGAGCTTACGATAATAACGATGGTACTTTTACCATGTTGGTTAACCACGAGTTCGGAAATGGTGTGGGGGCAGTGCATGCTCACGGACAACCCGGAGCATTTATATCAAAATGGGTCATTAATAAAAACACATTGGCCGTTCAAAGTGGTACTGATCTCATTCAAAATGTGAATTTGTGGAATATCGCCACCAGCTCGTATTCAACATACAACTCTGTCAATACTTCCACTGCTGCAAATATGGGTCGTTTTTGTTCCGGAGACCTTGCCGCCGTGTCTGCTTTCTACAACAGCTACACAGGCACCGGGACCCAATCGCGGATTTTTATGAATGGAGAAGAGACTGGTCCGGAGGGACGTATGTTCGCTCATTTAGCGACAGGCCCAAATGCAGGTACGTCTTATCAACTTCCTTTTTTGGGCAGGTTTTCTTGCGAAAATCAGGTTGCAAATCCAAGGAGAAGTGACAAGACTATTGTGGCCGGTTTCGACGACGCGACCCCGGGACAAGTTTATATTTATGTAGGGAATAAAGCCGTTTCTGGAAGCGAGATCGTAAAAGCCGGATTGTCCGGAGGAATTTTATACGGAGTTGCCGTTTCGGGGATGTTAAACGAATCGAGTGGCAGTTTCCCTTCGCCTAATACGACTTTTTCGATGGTTGCTTTGCCAAACGTTCAAGCCATTACCGGAGCTTCTTTGCAAACATTAAGCAATAATCTGGGCGTGACACAATTTCTTCGCCCGGAAGATGGTACCTGGGATCCATCGAGTCCAAGTGACTTGTACTTTGTAACTACTAACGCTTTTAACAGCCCAACCCGCTTGTGGAGGTTGCGTTTTACAGACATAGAAAACCCTCAATTGGGTGGAACAATTACCGCGGTATTAGATGGTACCGAAGGAGGACAAATGTTTGATAACATGACCATTGATAATTCAGGGCATGTGTTTTTACAAGAAGACGTTGGCGGACAAGCGCATTTGGGGAAGATATGGGAGTACACAATTTCTACTGATGCATTTGTTCAAATTGCAACTCACGATGCAGATCGTTTTATAACAGGGGCTCCAAACTTCTTAACGCAAGATGAAGAGTCGTCAGGAATGTTTGATGCCCAATCCATTTTAGGTCCGGGAAAATTTCTTTTAGTGGATCAGGCACATTACTCGGTTCCGTCGCCAGTAGTTGAGGGCGGACAAATACTTGTACTGAGCAGTGCTAATACGGCTTCTTCAAACCCGGAAGCAAATGTACAAGGAAATGCAGTAAATATCCCTGCCGGTAATACAGGAATTAGTGTTGGTAACAATACCGATTTTGGAACCGTAAATATCGGTGTTACTCAATCAAAAGTGTTCACACTTCAGAATACCGGTACAGGGACATTAAAAGTGTCAGAAGTTGTTGTTTCCGGCATAAATGCAGGTGATTTTACATTGGTTAATCCTCCTGCTTATCCTTGGAGCATTGCGCCAAATGGCGTACAAACCCTTACCATTAATTTTAATACACCAATAGCTGGTGTACGCAATGCCACGATCAATATTATTAACAACGATCTGGATGAAGACCTTTACAATTTTGCTGTGCGCGGAACAAGCGCTACGTTTGAAATTAATGTCCAGGGGAATAACGTTACTATTCCTGACGGTACTAATTCACCAAGCGTAAACGATAACACTAACTTCGGTCCGGTAGCAACCGGTACAGCCATCACAAAAGTGTTTACTATCCAAAATACAGGCAACGGTACACTAACTGTGTCAGGAATAACAATGTCAGGCGCAAACTCAGCTGAATTTACATTGGTTACTCCGCCATCTTTCCCACTAGTTTTGGCTGGGAATGGTTCGCAAAATATCAGTGTCCAGTTCATGCCAACCGCAGTTGGCACGCGCACAGCGGTGTTAAACATTAACAGCAGCGATGCTGACGAAAGTGCTTACGACTTTGTATTGCAAGGTGAAGGCGCGATCGCAACAGGAATTAACGAAACATCAAGCGCCCTCACATTTGTGAACCTGTTCCCAAACCCGGCAAAAGACGAGGCGGTTCTTTTCATTTCACTTGACAAACAAATGCAAGTATCGGTTAAGATTTTCGATGTGTTAGGTAAACAAGTTGTTCAGGGCATCGAGAAAGAACTTGCGAATGGTGAAAACCAAGTGACATTGAATACCAGCGAGTTAAAAAATGGTGTTTATTTTGTGCAGGTGGAGACCGGTTCAAAAACAAACAAAATAAAAATGCTGGTTAAACACTAGTGTTCTTTTAGAATCTATTAAAACCAGGCATGTATTTACATGCCTGGTTTTTCAATTGTGGAACGAATGGTGAAAAGAAAAAAATGAAAAATAAGTACGTTCTGTTATTTGTTTTTGTTACAATTTTTTGTGTGGTAGTATCTTTCAAAAAGGATGCCCACCCGGAAAGTTACGAAGCCCTTTATTTTAAAAACTTGCAGGATCTAAAAACAGGCCTTTCCGGGGTTTTAAAAACGATAGAAAAAGAGAACATAAAGTCTGACGAAGGAATAAAGGTAATTCAGGAAGAGATTAACAGGGCGAGGATCCATTTGAAGGCGATGGATTTTTGGTTCAGGTATCTTGAGCCCATTTCTTATAAAAAAATTAACGGTCCGTTACCGGTTGAGTGGGAGACGGAGGTGTTTGAGAAGTTTGAAGCGCCGTACAAAAGAGAGGGAGCTGGATTAACACTCGCTTCGCTTTATCTGGAGGAAGAAAACATACAAAAAGATTCTCTTCACAATTTGGTTTTGGCGGCCTTGAACAATACCGCACCTTATGAGGCCGATTCTATAACGACATATTTAAAAACACCTCACCACTTTTTTTTGTGTAACCGGCTTTTTTTACTCAACCTTGCAGCGATTTACACCACCGGGTTTGAATGCCCTGATACCACCAGGATACTGCCAGAACTTGGTTCTATGTTGGAACAGGTGTATGCCATTTATACTACATTTAATGAGGGATTTCCGAATACACCCTTACCCGAAAGTTATCTTCAACTTTATAAAGAAGCAGTCGGTTTTGTAAACCACCAAAGCACCAATTATCTAAAATTCGATCATTTTACTTTTTTAAGGAACTATGTCAACCCCTTGTTTTCACTCAATCAAAAGCTAATAAGGGACTACGCGGTTGTTAGCAAAAGTTACGTGGACTATTCCCTGAATAAAAACAGTCCTTCTATCTTCAGCAAAGAATTGTATAAGGCTCAAAATCCCAAAGGCATTTTCTTAAGGGTGTATGATAAAGAAGTATTAGCTGAAATTGATAAAATTGGTAAGTTGCTTTTTTATGATCCTATTTTGTCTGCCAACAATCTGCGCAGTTGCGCTTCCTGTCATAACCCAAAGCAGTTTTTTACAGACACGGCAGTAGCTTCCGCACTTCAGTTTAACAGGACAACTACATTACCAAGGAATTCGCCATCGCTTATTAACGCACAATACAACCATTTGATTATGCTGGATGGCAAACACATTTCCTTGCAAAATCAAACGAAAGATGTAATTACCAACCCGCTTGAGATGGCAAGTAATGAAAAAGAAGTCTTAGAAAAGATACTCAGCTGCGCGGAGTATAAATCGGCTTTTAAATCGTTTTTAAAATATACGCCGCAGGAACCTGAAATAACCATGGAACACATTTCTTCAGCCATAACCATGTACTACAGTAAATTCAGTCATTATTATTCGCCTTTCGATCAGGCCATGAATCAGTCGGATACACTCGATAAACAAGCTAAAGACGGATTTAACCTATTTATGGGAAAAGCGCAGTGTGCTACTTGTCACTTCGTTCCGCAGTTTAACGGTGTAAAGCCGCCATACGTTAGTTCCGAGTTCGAAGTGTTGGGAGTGCCAAAGGATACCACTTATAAAGAATTGAGCGCCGACCGTGGTCGGGATAACGTAAATTCGGCTCTTGAAACAAAAAGCGCCTTTAGAACAGGAACAATTCGAAATGCAGATAAAACAAAACCTTACATGCATAACGGAAGTTTTAATTCACTTGCGCAGGTTATTGATTTTTATAACGGCGGCGGAGGTGCAGGCAGGGGACTGCAGGTAACCAACCAAACTTTGTCGGCAGATTCACTCCATTTAACGCAAACGGATAAAAACAGCTTGTTGGCATTTATGCGCTCGTTAAATGAAAAAATACAGTTTGAAAAAGCCCCAGAAAAATTACCACGCTCAAAAATGGAAAAACTAAATGCGCGCAAGATCGGAGGAGAATATTAATAAAATGAAAAAACAATTGGCTTTGCTGATGACAGGGTTATTTTTGATTGGTTGTCATTCGCAAAAAGAACTGGCTTACGAACTGCCTGATGAAATGTTACCCCATGTTAAAGAAGAGTATAAAAAACGTTGCGACAAAGGTAAAATTCTCTATGATTTAAATTGTGCAGGGTGTCATAATACCCGTGTAAAACGGAGAGAAATCATTCCGGATTTTAAGCCAGAAGAGTTGATCGGCTATTCTCTGAGGGTTTCTAATGCACAGCACGAGAAAAACATGCCAGATACTTTGGTAACTGAGGAGGAGCTCGGCATTATTATGACGTTTTTAAATTACAAAAAAAAGAATCCTGAAATTGCAAAACAGCATCATAGGTGACTAGTGACGTTTTGGCTCTGTTTCAAGTGTGGCGTGCTCAATATTGAGGTGTTCCAGTTCATGCCTTGCCCTTTTTTTAAGCGTTTCAATATCGTTAACGGAAAGACCGTCTTCCAAAACGATATGAGCCGTTATCGCGTTACGGGAGGTGCTTAGTGCCCATATATGGACATGGCTAATTTTATAAATGCCTTCTATTTTTTCAAGCTGTATTTTTACGTTTTCTACATCTATATTAGCTGGTACAGCGTCTATCGAAAGTTGAATGCTTTCCAATAACAATCCCCATGTGCTATACAAAACAATTGCCATAATCAACAGGCTAATAAGTGGATCAATCCAAAGAAGACCCGTATGCGACATGATGAATCCGGCGATAACAACTCCGACAGAAACGAGGGCGTCGGTGGCAAGATGGAGGTACGCTCCTTTGATGTTAAGATCTTTTTCTTTGTCTCTGAAAAACAAGTAAGCAGATACAGAATTGATAATGATCCCGATACCAGCTACAATACTAATAGCTTTTCCTTCCGAGTGTTCAGGATGGATAAATCGCTGAACGGCTTCCCAGCCAATACTTCCAACGGCCATCAATAAAATAACAGCATTGGCGAGAGAAGCGAGGATGGTACTTTTGTGATAACCATAAGTATATTTGAGATTTGCTTTTTGTTTTGCGATTTGAAGGGCAAAGAGTGAAAGCGCAAGGGTGGCCACATCGCTGAGGTTGTGACCCGCGTCGGACAAGAGGGCAAGCGAATTGGTATAAAATCCCGCTCCGAATTCAATAATCACAAATGCCAGATTCAGAGAGATACCAATTACGAAAGCCCGGTTTATTTTTTTTAAAGAAGCACCATGGTGAAGAGAATGATCGTGCGCCATTGGTTAGTTATAACAGAACGATAAAGTTAAACATTAAATTAAACCCTTCCCAATTTGTAAAAACCAGCAGCAGTAAACAAACCAATTATACCCATTGTACAAAAAAGAACCGTAAATGAACTAGCGTCTACCAGCAGTGAACACAAAAGCGGACCTAATGTTTGCGCAATCCCCCACGCTATGGTATAAAGAGCCGCGTATTGACCTCTGTTTTTTTCGTTTGATCGCATGGTCCAGTAGGTGTTCATAAATGGCATGGCTATAATTTCACCAAACGTAATGAGTAAAATCATTAACAACGTGACAAATTTAGCATTCCCGGGAATCAACAACGAAAAGTAAGACAAACTACAAGTAATGGTCCCAATAGAAATATAAAACACAAGTCGTTTTCTCTTTTCCAGAGTATATACGAGTACCATTTCCAATAACACAATAATTAGTCCATTAATTGCCATGATAAAGCCAATGTATTTTTCGCTTAGGTGTAGCCCATCTCTGAAGTAGTTGGGTATGGTCGTAAATAACTGGAAAAAGCACATTGCAAACAACGTAACGAGTAAAATAAAGCTGAGGTATTGTTTGTCTTTGTAGGCAGATTGTTTAGCGGGAAGAATTTCATCTTTCTGTTTTTCCTTGGGGGTAATACCTGTTGGCTTTAAAAAATAAAAAAGAAGCAACGCCGCTCCAATATTCGTAAATCCATCGATCCAAAAAAGGAGCTCGTAGTTGTACGAGGCCAGAACTCCTCCAATAGAAGCACCAACAGCCCAACCCAGGTTAATCGCCAATCTGTTTAAAGAGTACGAGCGTGTTCTGTTTTGTGTTAAACTGTAAAAAGCAATCGCTGAAGAGTTAGCTGGGCGAAACGCTTCGTTGACTGAACTTAAAATAAATGTGCATACGCAGATAAGAGGGTAAGATTTTATCTGGCCAAGAATAATAAACATAATACCTCCAAAGAAAAGTGTAAACAGCTGAACATTAAAAAATCCAATTTTATCGGAGAACCTGCCACCAAAATAGGCACCAACTATCGCGCCCAACCCAAAAAGCCCCATCACAATTCCAGCTTCGCTGAGTGTTCTGCCCATCTCTTTCCCGGTGAGGTAAAGGGTCATAAACGGAATAACCATTGTACCGCTTCGGTTAATGAGCATGATAAAAGACAGTAACCAGGTTTGTTTCGATAAACCGGTAAAAGAAGTTTTATATAAGGAAACCGTTGCGGCTAACATGGCTAAGAACCCAAATTTAGAAAATTAGGCAGATAGAAAATTAAGAATAAGCGTTGCAAGTTCATTTTGTAAAGAGGCTGTTTTATCGGCATTGTACCATTTTTGAACAAGAAGACTTTTTTCTTCTGAAGAAACGCTTTTGCTCTTTAATTCCATTACCAGGTTTTGCAATTGCGCTGGGCGAGGGCCCCAGGTGAAAATTTCCTGAGATGTTTGGTTATCAATACAAATAAGTTTTGGGATAGATCTGTTGCCATGCGTGAGGTAGTTGTTCATTAACTCAAGGTTTTGGTCGCGCAATAATAATTTTAGGACAATATGACCTTGGGATTCTTTTTCTATTTTTTCCAAAACTGGCAAATTTTGTGCGGCATCGCCACACCAACCTTCTGTTAACACGAACCAGGTATAAGTTCCAGTAATTAGATGAATAGAGGATTTTAATTCCGGGGTTAGTTCAATCGTTTTTTCTAAACGGCGCATTCTTTGTAAATTCAATTTGGTGTAATTCAGATAATCTGCGCTTTGGTCGCCGCTTGTTGTTTTTCCGAGAGCCAACAGGTTATTTATGAGAGTGCCATACTCAGTATATGTCATGCCTTTCGCTAGTTGTTTTTCCATGTGATACATCTTTGTGATACATCCTTTTTAGCCCCTTGAATAAACATGATTTGCAGATGTTTTTTAGTTTAACAAATGGGGTCGCAGTGGACGCGGACTCTGTTTTCAAAAATAGCCAATTAAGTGTTGCCTGAGTGGATTAACGGTAAATAATTTTAGGACGCAAAGGTTAATTTCGTTGTTAATAAACAAATCATCCTTATTTCAATTGAGCAGAAGGATTTAATACATTTAAGACATGATAAAACTCAAATATTTTTTATACATAGCAAGCATTGTATCATTGGTCTCATGTGCCCCTTATAGACTGCTGGATGAGGCAAAAGCGAAACTAAAAACCTGTGAAGAAGATTTAGCCTCTCTTAAAAAAGGCTCCCAAGAAACGGACGCGCAATTGGCGGCATTAAAAGAACAAACAACCAAGGATCAAAAAACAATAGAGGCACTGCGACGCGACACCAATATTACAGGGAACAGTTTAAGGAGCATGACTTCTAAATACGACAAATTGAACGTACTGAATGAGCAATTAATGGACCGGCTCAATAAATTACTGGCGGGAAGCACTAATGATAATGCTAAACTGAGTGGCGACCTACAGCTTACCCGCGAAGAATTGCTGAAGAAACAAGATGAACTTAAAGCTTTAGAAATGAAATTAAACGGGCAAAAGCAAGACCTCGATAAACTGGGATTGGAATTGCAAAAACGCGAAGCCCGAGTGAACGAACTGGAGGAAATTCTAAGAAAGAAAGACCAGGCTGCGGCGGATTTAAAAAAGAAGCTAAGCGATGCGTTATTCAATTTCGAAAACAAGGGGTTAACTATAACGCAAAAAAACGGGAAAGTGTATGTGAGTATGGACGAAAGTCTTCTTTTTGCGAGCGGCAAAACGACGGTGGAAGCTAAAGGCGTGGAAGCATTAAAAAATGTGGCCAAAGTGTTGGAACAAAACCCCGATATTAACGTCGTAGTGGAAGGTCACACCGATGATGTGCCCATGAAAGGTGCGGGAGAAATAAAGGACAATTGGGATTTAAGTGTTATGCGCGCCACCTCCGTTACAAAAATAATGTTAGGAAGCGCTAAAATAGACGCGAAACGTATTACATCTGCCGGCCGTGGAGAGTACTTTCCGTTGGATTCGGCAAAAACTCCGGAAGCCCGGAAGAAAAACAGACGTACGGAAATAATACTTACTCCTAAACTAGACGAGCTATTAAAAGTGTTAGGAGATAATCAATAGTTCTGCTATTTTAGCCTTAAATAAACAAAACGATTATGGGATTATTAAAAGAATTTAAAGTCTTTGCCATTAAAGGAAATGTCATAGATCTTGCTATTGGTGTAGTGATCGGGGGCGCTTTTAACAGCATTATTACTTCTTTGGTGAACGATATTATTACCCCGGCAGTGCTTACGCCGGCACTTAAGGCAGCAAATCTCACAAATTTAGCTGATCTCAAAATTCCGGGTACGGCTATTAAATACGGTAGCTTTATTTCAACTCTTATTTCTTTTGTTATCGTGGCATTTTCACTCTTTTTATTAATAAAGGGGATAAATGCCGCTAAGAAAAAAGAGGAAGCGTCTCCGGCAGCCCCACCCGAGCCAACAACCCAGGAAAAACTCTTAATGGAGATCCGGGATTCCTTGAAAAAGTGAGGATCAATTAGGATAAAACGTCTAATACAAAATGCCCGGGAAGAAGTGCCGGGCATTTTGTATTAGAGCCCAACACCAATATTTACATATTAACAATTCCTTAACATTGAAATTACATTAAAATGATTTTGTAACCTTTAGTTTGCACTAAATTTTTACACATGAAAATTAGTTATAAATTACTGGTAATCAACGTTATTTTGTGTTTTTCAAATAGTGCGATTTGTCAGGAAGCGCCTAAAAAACAAGATCTCACACCTTATTTTAACTTTAAAAACGGCTTGGGGTTTACTAGTCCCGATAGCTCGTACTCACTAAACCTAAGGTTCAGAGTTCAAAACAGGGCACTACTTAACACGGTAAGTGATGAGGACTTGAGCCCGGCGTCGTACGAGGCGAGGGTGAGGCGTTGCCGACTTAGTCTTACAGGTCACATTCTTAACCCTAAATTAACCTATTATTTACAGCTTTCATTTTCGCGGGGAGATATGGATTGGAGCGCAAGTGACGCAAGTACTATAAATGTGAGTCCAAACGCGGTTCGTGATGCTATGATCTTTTACCGACCAACAGAAAACCTGCTATTCGGATTTGGCCAGGGCAAATTGCCAGGAAACCGTCAACGGATCAATTCATCTGGCGCACTTCAGTTTTATGACCGCTCCATTGTAAACGCTAATTTTACACCAGACCGGGATTTTGGGCTGTTTATGTATTATACCGCCAAGTTTACGCCCGGTTTTTTAGTGGTTCCAAAATTAGCAATTACAAGTGGCGAAGGGCGCAATTCTAATTCCAGTAATTCAGGGTTGGCATATACGGCCAGAGTGGAGATTTTGCCGTTAGGCGCATTTAAGGACAACGGTGATTTTTTTGAAGGAGATGTTTTGAGAGAAGAGCGTCCGAAAGTTTCGATAGCCGGAGGCTATGAGTATAATGACTTAGCGGTAAGATCTGGGGGGCAATTAGGTAAAGATCTCTACGGGAGCAAAAGTTTTAATCTTTATTTTGCCGATTTTTTACTTAAATATCGTGGTTTTGCCCTCACGGCTGAGTACATCAGACGTGACACCGAAGGATCTCCGACAGTACTTGGATCGGATGGAAAAACAAGACAAATAACTACGGGGGACGGAATTAACACCCAAATAAGCTATTGTTTTAAGAGTAAGTGGGAAATTGCTGCCAGACATTCATTGGTAAGCCCGCACCGTGACGTGTTGGCAAGTGTTAGGCAAAACGAGCAGTACGGAATTGGCGTTTCAAAATACCTCAACAACCACAAAGTTAAAACCCAGTTTAATGTGTTTTACAATAAAGAACGGGACCTGATAGCACATAAAAACGTAAACAGCTATTTTTTCGCCGTTTTTCAAATAGAATTGGGGATTTAACATTATCTTAACATTCGGAGAAAGAAAAACAAGGAGATTTGACACACTTTTAAAAAGAGAATATGTTCGGATTAGACACTACACTTACCGTTTTATTAATCGTTTGCCTTTTATGTGCTTGTTTTTTTGAGTTCATTAATGGCTTTCATGATACGGCCAATGCGGTGGCCACCGTAATTTATACCAATTCCTTAAAACCCACTGTGGCCGTTGTATACAGCGGTTTACTTAACTTTATGGGGGTATTGTTGGGCGGTATTGCAGTGGCAATGGGTATTGTGAATTTATTGCCGGTAGACGCGCTTATTGACGCAAATCCTTATCACGGCGTGGCCATGATATTAGCTCTTTTACTAAGCGCCATCATTTGGAATTTCGGAACCTGGTATTTTGGAATCCCCTCTTCCAGCTCGCACACGATCATAGGATCTATACTTGGTATAGGACTGGCGTTTTATTTTTTGCCGGGCAATGTAAACTCGGCGGTTAATTGGGATAAAGCGAAAGATACAGGTCTGGCCTTGTTGCTTTCGCCACTGCTTGGTTTTTCAATGGCCATCATTATGATGTTCTTGTTTAAACGATTTATTAAAAATGATACCATTTACAAGGAACCGATCCCCGGAAAAAAACCGCCCATCTGGATTCGTATGTTGTTATGGTTAACTTGCGGCCTTGTGAGCTTTTTCCACGGGCAGAATGACGGGCAAAAGGGAGTTGGCCTGATAATGTTAATACTTATCGCCATTCTGCCAGGTCGTTTTGCGTTGGATAGTAGTGTCAATCTGCAAAGCGTTAATTCAAATATTTTAGCTATTGAAGCCTTGATGACTAAAGCAGACACCACGGTATTATCTGCTAAGGAAAAACGAATGCATGCCGAAATTCTTACCAGATCAAATCATTTTGAACAGGCCATATCGAATAAGATATACTCAACGGATGTTGATCTTAAAGATCGTTTTGAACTAAGGAGTGATATTGTTAAAATCACAAAAAATGCGGATAAACTGATCGCAGGCGGAAACCTTGAACTTAGTTTTAATGAAATTAAAAAATTAGGCAAAGAAGTAAAAGCAACAAAAGCACTGATAGAATATGCTCCACTGTGGGTGATTATTATCATTTCGGTATGCCTTGGTTTAGGAACCATGATTGGCTGGAAAAGGATTGTAAAAACGGTGGGCGAAAAAATCGGTAAACAACACATGAGTTACGCTCAGGGTGCCAGCGCGGAAATTGTTGCTTCGATCGGTATCGGCTTAGCCAGTTGGAAGGGGGTACCTGTTAGTACAACACACATGCTTTCTTCAGGTATTGCCGGATCTATGGTGGCCAAGAAAGGGTTAAAAAACCTACAAAAAGGCACTATCAAAACCATAGCCCTAACTTGGGTGCTTACTTTACCGGTTACCATTCTTCTTTCAGGGGGATTGTTTTTGCTGTTCAGAGCACTTCTATAATTCCAGACAAACGCGCAGTACTCGTTTTCACAGATCGGAGTTTCCTCTGTCTAAAGCCCGTCGTATGAATTCCCGGGGTTAATCATCATTAGCTAACTTTTGGCCAGGGATTGTTTTGTCTGACGATGAACTAATCAAAGATTTTTGTCAATTAATTTAACCCTTCCAGTAAATTGTCATCTACCAGATTAGGTAGTGTCACCTTCAAATTAGGCGTACGCTCCATTTCGCGTTTAATCGCAAACAACGCCTCGTCGTTACGCGCCCAGGCCCGGCGCGAAATCCCATTGTTAACGTCCCAGAACAACATTTGTTCCAGGCGCCGGTCCGCATCAGAACTACCGTCCAGAACTAATCCAAAGCCGCCATTAATCACTTCACCCCAGCCCACACCGCCGCCATTATGCAGGCTTATCCAAGTGGCTCCCCGGAACGCATCGCCGACAAAATTCTGTACAGCCATATCGGCAGTAAATTTAGAGCCATCATAAATATTGGAAGTTTCACGGTAAGGAGAATCCGTTCCGCTTACATCGTGATGATCGCGGCCTAAAACCACAGGTGCGGTAATTTTACCTTCCCGGATAGCTTTGTTAATTGCTTGTGCAATTTTAATCCTTCCTTCACTATCGGCATATAAAATTCTGGCCTGAGAGCCAACGACTAAATTATTTTGTTGGGCATCTTTTATCCAGATAATGTTGTCATTCAATTGTTGTCTGATTTCGACAGGCGCGTCTTTATAGATCGCTGAAAGAACTTCTTCCGCCAGCCGATCCGTTATAGCCAGGTCTTGCGGGTTTGCCGATGTGCATACCCAGCGAAATGGCCCAAACCCATAATCGAAACACATAGGGCCCAAAATATCCTGCACATAACTTTTATATTTAAAGTCCCCGTTGGCAGTTAAAATATCTGCGCCAGCACGACTAGCCTCCAAAAGAAAAGCGTTTCCATAATCAAAAAAGTACATACCCTTATCAGCGAATTTATTTATTGCTAACGCGTGGGCCCTCAACGTTTTTTGAACCTCTTCTTTAAACTTAGAAGGATTTTCGGCCATCATGGTATTGGCTTCTTCTATTGAAAAACCCTGAGGGTAATAACCTCCGGCCCAAGGATTATGTAAAGAGGATTGGTCGCTTCCAATATCCACTTGCACATTCTCTTTCAATAGTTTTTCCCAGAGGTCAACTACATTGCCCTGATAGGCCAGACTTAGCGCCTCTTTATTTTGCTGGGCACGCTTGGTCCTTTCTATCAATTTGTCCAAGTCTGTAAACACTTCATCCACCCAACCTTGCGATAAGCGTGTCTGCGCCGCTTTTGGATTTATTTCGGCGGTAATGGAAACGAGGCCCGCAATTTTCGCAGCTTTTGGTTGCGCCCCGCTCATACCGCCAAGCCCGCAGGTTACAAACAGTTTGCCTTTTCTTTCTCCTTCTGTATTAAACTTTTTACGTGCGGCGTTCATAACGGTTATCGTAGTACCATGAACAATCCCCTGGGGCCCAATATACATAAAACTCCCAGCAGTCATTTGGCCGTATTGCGTTACGCCTAGAGCGTTAAACCTTTCCAAATCGTCCGGTTTGCTATAATTGGGGATCATCATACCGTTAGTAACCACAACACGTGGGGCGTCTTTATGTGATGGATATAAACCCATAGGATGACCACTATATAGTACAAGAGTTTGTTCATCCGTCATAGTAGCCAGGTATTGCATGGTAAGCAGATATTGTGCCCAATTTTGAAATACCGCACCATTACCGCCGTAGGTGATCAATTCGTGCGGGTGCTGGGCAACGGCGTAATCAAGATTGTTGCTGAGCATGTGCATAATGGCTGCAGCCTGTAAACTCTTATAAGGATATTCGTTTATTGGTCGTGCATACAATCTATAATCTGGCCGAAAGCGATACATGTAAATACGCCCGAAGGTTTTTAACTCTTCAGCAAATTCTCTCGCCAGCAGGGGGTGATGTTTTTTATCAAAGTACCGCAGGGCGTTTCTCACAGCAAGTTTTTTCTCAAATTCGTTAAGAATATCTTTGCGCTTCGGGGCATGGTTAATTGTTGTTTCGTACGCTTTATTCTCCGGCAGCTGATCAGGGATTCCTTGCAAAATCAGGGCTTTAAATGTAGGACTGGTAAGTGTTGACATCTGTTTGTAAAAGTGGTTTATGACTCAATAGAAATGACTATACTAACGACATAGAAAGGTAAATGTTTTTAATTTGGTTTTTTTATAAAATTCCCTGTTTTTTTGTCGTAACCGTATGGGCAATGGCGACAGCCACTTTTACAACAATAACCACGTTTCAGATGATATTTTTCGGTGAAAACAATGTATCCTTCCGGACTCACGTAATAATCTTCCGGGTCAAGATCTTTTTTGAACATCAAAACAAAAATACAAATTAGAGAGCCAAGCAGCAAAAACAAAAACAGCTCAAGGGTGGTTAAAGATAAGGAAATGTAATATTACTCTACACGCTTAATTGTACAACCAATAGATTTGGTTTCCTGTGTTTTAGGCGTTTCATTTTTAACCAAGGCCGTTAAAGCCTCCTTTAAATAAGGACTTTTAACCCCGGCTGGGTCTTTTACATTATCGTCAATGGCTCCTTTGTAAATCAGCCCTTTGGTATTAAACAAAAAACACTGCGGTGTACGGGAAGCGCCGAAAGCATTGGCCAACTGACTTTTCTCATCAACCGCATAGATGCATTTAAGTTTCTGGGTGGTATAATATTTCGACATTTCATCAAAGCTGTCGTCTTCGTTTCTTTGAGCCTCATTGCTGTTAATGAGCGCGCATCCGATCCCATTGGCAACACAAAAATCAGAGTAATCTTTGATACGTGATTCACTTAGTTTTACGTAAGGGCAGGTGTTACAACTAAAAATAACCAACAAGCCCTTAGCAGTTTTTATTTCATTTAACGAAATGTTATTGCCGCTAACATCCTTCATTTTATAATCAGCCTGAGGAATGGCCGCGTTAATGGGGAGTTCCTCAATGAGCGCACTGTTCATAAATGAAATAGATAAGATACCGGCACACGCCACAATTAAAATTACAAATAACGAAACGTTCCTTTTCATGTCCATAGAGCTAATGATATATACAAATTTAAGATATATTGGCTACAAAGTGTCCAAATTGGTCAATTAATTAACCGATTTAATCTAATTTATTGAACGTTGAAACGTTAATAATTTTATAAAAAGCCGGTTGTTTATTTTTCTTTTGCCCTGACGTAGAAAGAAACGTACAATTGTTGAAATTTAGGATAGTGGAAATGCATCGAGAACCCAATAAACCAAAGAATCCGTTTGGTAAGATAATCAGAAAGCTTGTTGTTTATATGTTTCTTGCCCTGTTTTTTACTATTGCGGGGCTATTGTGTCTGTTATTCCTTTATGAAGATGAAGTGAAGGGGGTGGTTATTTCTGAGCTCAACAAACACTTAAATGCGGAAGTGAAAATTTCACCGAGGGATATCGACCTTACTATCATTAAAACTTTCCCGGATTGTTCGATCCAGTTTCGAAACGTTTTAATGTACGAGGCGCTTCCTATAAAAAAAAGGGACACTCTTTTATTTGCAAAACAACTTAATCTAAATTTTAATATCAAAGATCTTTGGAATAAAAAGTACAATATCAGAAAAATAAAATTAGTTGGCGGGGTAATAAAATTACACACGTTTAAAAACGGAAATACGAACTACGTTTTTTGGAAAGAAGAGGAATCAACTACCAATGCGCCAACACAGAGTCTTTCGTTCTCGCTTCAATCAGTTAAGCTGGAAAGATGCCGGTTAAACTATAAGGACGCTCACAATAAATTTGAAACCGGAATAGAAATACCTTCTCTTGATTTTATGGGAAATTTTAGGGAAACCGATTACCAGTTAAACTCAGCTGGCAAACTAGTTATTCATGAACTGAGTACCGGACAGGTAAATTTTTTGAAAGAGAAAACCTGTAATTTTTCAATTGACCTGGATGTAAAAGGCGAAAGTTACACATTCAAAAAGACAGCAATTAATTTAAATCAGCTCCCAATAGAATTAAGCGGGGGCTTCGTTTTTGCCGATAGCCTAAAAACACTTAATATCAATTTTAGCACTCCCGGGGTTGACATTGTGTCGTTTTTATCCCTGTTGCCAGAAAAATATAGAAATAACATAAAAGATTATAAAAGCACGGGAAGTATTTACGCAAGCGGTAATTTGTTGTACAACGGATTTGATTCCTTTTCTATAACAAGTGATTTTGGGATTAAGAACGGAACGATCACTTATGAGCCAAATGTCACAACTGCGAATGAGGTTAACTTAAACGGGCGATTGGTGTACAACAAAAATCAGTCGGTGCTAACGATGAAAGGGATTTATCTAAAATTAAGAGAAGATGAGATAAGTGGAAATTGCCAAATTTCGGATTTCAAGAATCCGCGCATTCATGCTAGTTTGCGGGCCGGACTGAATCTTTCTAATCTTCAATCATTTTTTATGATAGATACTCTCAGCACACTGAAGGGAAATTTAACAATAGATGCAAAAGTGGATGGGCTTTTCGCCGATATAAAACAACATACTTTTTCAAATAAAGTAAAGCTCGATCTGGAAGCCTCGGTTACAAACCTGGAAGTAGGATTTAAAAATGATGATAGGATGTTCGCTGTCGAAAATTGCCTTGTAACAGCTGCTAACAGAGATATTGAGGTAAAAGATCTGAAACTAAAAAGGGGTAGCTCCGACATTTTGCTAAATGGAAAACTTCCGGGATTTTTGAATTACCTGGCTGATGAGAAAGCGCCGTTAATGATTACCGGAAACTTGTTTGCCAATTACATTAAGCTGGAAGATTTTATGGTAAAATATGTTTCTTCAGGCGGTGAGGGACCAGTTATTCCTCCAAATATCCGGTTTCAATTAAACGCGGAAATAACAAAATTCAGTTATGCGAAGTTTGAAGCAAATTATATAAAAGGCGAAATTGACATAAAAGAGCAAAAAGCGATAATAAGTGATATGAAACTGCAAACAATGGGTGGTGAAGCTTTCATTGACGCCTTTGCCGATAATGGTCACCAGAAACTGGATGTGGTGCTGCAATCTAAACTAAAAAATATAAACATCAGCCATTTATTTGAACAATTGAATAATTTTGGGCAGAATACGTTGCAAGGTAAAAACATCAAGGGTTTTGCTTCGGCGGATATTGAGTTTTCCGGAAGTTGGAATAATAAACTGGAGTCTAACCTCTCGTCCATGCGTTCGGTTTGCAATTTGAGTATCGTGCGAGGCGAACTGATAGATTTTAAGCCATTGCTCAGTCTTTCGCGATTTGTGGAGATAAACGACTTGCAGCGGATTAAATTTGCGGATCTACAAAGTTCTATTCGTATTGCGAATAGTGTGATTACCTTTCCAAAAACAACACTTAAAAATTCCGCACTTGATATTGATTTCTGGGGGACTCACTCCTTTGATAATGAGATTGACTATCACATTCAACTTCTTATCAGCGATCTCCTTGCCAAAAAGAGAAAACCTAGAGATGACGAATTTGGTCTCGTAGAAAATGACCGGGAGAACCGACGCAGAGCATTTATAAGAATGACTGGCACCGTGGACAAACCAATAATGAAATATGATAGTTGGGGCATGAAAGAGAAAGTAACCGCAGACATAAAAGATGAGAAGCAAACCATTAAACAATTGTTAAAGGAGGAATTCGGATTGTTTAAAAAAGATTCTACCATAAAAAAAACAAATAAAAGCGATCGGCAGTTTGAACTGGAAAAGCCAGACAATAACGCTCCAAAAAAAGCGTTTGAAGCTAAAAAGAAGCAGGAAGACGATGATTTCTAAAATTCGTTACCTTTATTCATCTATTTTAGCACCGTGAATATCTATCATCAGAAACAACGCTGGAAACTTGGACTGGCAGCCACTGCCCTCTTAATCGTGATTGCTTCGTTTTGGTATACAACCGACCTGGTGAAGAGGATCAAACAGAATGAAAAACAAAAAGTGGAACTGTGGGCGAAAGCCGTTCAAAAAAAAGCAAGCCTTGTTAAATTCACCAAAGAACTTTTCGAGAAGATAAAGATCGGCGAAATGCAAAAAGCGGAGTTGTTCGCTGAAGCAACCCGTCAGTTAAGTAATGGAGATCTGAAAACAGATCAGGATTATTCTTTTGTACTAAAGGTATTGCAGGATAACACAACCGTACCAGTAATTTTAACGGATGATAAGGATAATATTGCAACATCCCGAAATCTTGACTCAGCAAGGGAAAATGATCCTGCCTATTTAGAGGAACAGTTAAAAATCATGAAAGAACTTTATGCGCCAATGGAGATTGACGTATACAAAGGCCTTAAACAGAAACTTTACCATAAGGATAGCAAATTGTTTAATGACATTAAACTGGTGTTTGATAGTTTGATAAAGTCGTTTATTATTGAGGTTGTACGTAATAGTGCAGAGGTGCCAGTTATTTATACAAACCAATCAAAAGATTCCGTAATTGCCTTAGGAAAGACCGATTCGTTATTGGTGAATACGCCGGAAAAATTGAAGAGTAAACTCGAAGAGCTTTCCGCGCTTAATGAGCCAATTCCGGTTGATTTAGGTGTGGGGGTTCAATACTATATATTTTATGCGCCATCCGAATTGGTTACTCAGCTTAAATTTTATCCTTATGTCCAGTTTGGCGTTATTGGGCTATTTCTCATCATTGCTTATGTATTATTTAGTACGGCGCGGAAAGCGGAACAAGATCAAGTTTGGGTAGGGATGAGCAAAGAAACCGCTCATCAGCTAGGCACTCCGCTTTCTTCCCTTATGGCCTGGAATGAGCACTTGTTGTCAATCGGTGTCGACGAGAGCATCATCCAGGAAATGCAGCAGGACGTGAAACGCCTGAATACTATTACCGAACGGTTCAGTAAAATTGGCTCCCAACCTACGCTTGTTGAACAAAACGTAAATGAGGTATTGATGGAGTCGATCGATTATTTAAAAAAACGCACATCAAAAAACGTTAATTACTATTTGAATTTACCGCCCGAACCCCTTTATGCGGAGATGTCGGTGCCGCTATTTGAATGGGTAATTGAAAACATTTGTAAAAACGCCGTAGACGCGATGGATGGTAAAGGAGAAATTACGGTTGCCCTAACCGGTTTACCCGAGTGGATTTGCATCGATATTAAAGATACGGGGAAAGGCATTGTTAAATCGAAATTCAAAACAGTTTTTGAGCCGGGCTTTACTACCAAAAAAAGAGGCTGGGGCCTTGGGTTGAGCCTGTGTAAACGCATCATAGAAATTTATCATAAAGGCAAGATCTATGTTCAGAGTAGTGAGCCAAACAAAGGCACCGTTTTTAGGATCGAATTAAAAAGGGGATAACCCACTAGGATGACACAAAAAAGGCCCTCAGGATCCTTACAACTTTCGTTGCACCGCACCTGAAGGCCTTCATCAATCAAGAATCGCAACTCCTAATTGATAATTACCTTTTTCGTTACCGTTTCACCACCTTTAGTAACAGTTACAAAATAAACGCCTTTGTTCAGCGAGCTTGTATTAAATTCCACCCGATCATTTTTCTTTACGGAAGGAACGTCCATGGACTGTCCAATAATATTCGTAATAACAATAGTGGCCCCTTCTAATTCGCTACCGCTCAGAGCAAAAAGGTTATGTGCGGGATTTGGGAACAGGCTCAGCGAGGCGTCTAGTAGATTTTTAGGTACGGATGTAATCACCGGATCGATGGTAGAAAAACTATACTGGAATCCACCACCAAAATCTGTTTGAAAGTTTTTAATGGTGTTTAACTGTATATCTTTGATTCTTACGTAGCCCGAGCCTTGAGAGGGATTTGCCCACCAGGTTAAACCATCCCCGCCAATATCTTCAACAAACAAAGTATAACAACCCGCTAATACGTAACTGTCTTCATAAATTGTATTGGCTGCCGTAAAATTGCTGTTGCCCACTACGTTGCCATTTTCATCTACCAGCGTGTAAGTATTGTGCGTGTAATTGTTGTTGGTTTTAAATTCAATACTGAACACTTGCGGTAATACATCATACATTGTAAATGGAGAATGGAATACATTGTTGAAAGCATAGTTATCGGCAACGCCGTTAGCAGCTTTTATTTCTACGTTAAACGCATTGTTGCTCACTTGTAGGCCATCTAGCCAGAGACTAGCGGCAGGCAGCACCACACTCACGGTGTCCATAAACGCCAAATTACCGGTCCAGGTATAGGTCTGTTTTGAGCTTGCATTGTTGATCCAATAATCAATACTCACACTTGTAAGGTTTGTAGATCCAGTGTTTCTGATTAAAACCACCGGATTTGAACAAATTGGATTTTTTCTTGAATATAAAACTTTGTTGCTAGGGGCCAATACGTCAACCAGACTAGCGTCTAGGCTATGGTTAGCGCTTCCATAAGTTACGAACTGATTGGCAACGATAAAGCGGTAGTCTCCATTAGCAACCGGCGGATTACTACAGCTATAATCCATAGTTACGGTTGCGCCGGGCGTTATGTAAGGAGTAACATCATATTCTTTTGTCACAGAAGTTTGCCCAGGACACCAGCCCTGGCGATTATAAACCCACGTTCCGCCCTGCGGAAATATAACATTGCGGGTACAATTAGTTGTAATTATCCAATTGAATTCAGGGGCTCCCCCATTCAGGTTAAATTGATGAGTAATTTGCCCGCCGTTCTGACTAAACTCCCCTTCGGCACCGTGACCGGTAATAGTGGAGCGAAGCTTAAAACTTTGTCCATTTGCAAGCACCGGAACGTTTAAGGTATTGAATCGCGTGTCATTAATAATACTTCCTATGCTGGGACCACCCCAGCGTGCACCACCCTGCCACAATTGTTTGAACTCTAAAACATTTCTCGGCGGGGTGCCTACAATAAACCAGAAATCAATATCCATTTGTTCCTGATATTCACCACCCATCGTCATTAAGAAACGTTTCGGACCGCGGAGCACAGGTGTAAAATCAGTTACATCATAATACCAGGTTTTACCAGCAGCACCAAGGCTCAATCCTTTACCATAAGGAGTTACAAACGAAAGTAATTCATTGTAAAAAGGATAACGTTTGTAATAAGGTAGGTTGGTAATGCTAATACTACCGGTAGCAGTAACGGCTATAGTGCCTGTTAGTGTTCCGTTGTCACCGTTAAATATATTGGATGGGGTTGTTGCATAGAAATACGATGTAGTAGTAGGCACCACCGCATCGCTTAAGAAAGGTGTAACATTGGCATTGGAGGTAATAGAGTATTGCTGAACAATATTTGGATTTCGTGCTACCGAATCCATCGTTACGACAGTCGAGGTATTCATACTATAATTACCACGTAAAAAAGTTACGTTGGGACGGAGTGTAGATTCGCTAAACATCCTGTTGAGGTTATGACCACGCTCGTAGCTCCATTGAAGATTAACGCCACCAGACGTCAGGTTGAATTTCGAATCGGTAAGCGTTAACCCGGCGCCTTCATCCATTTTATAGTACGCTACTAAATTTGTGTACAAAGGATGGTTGTTTGTAATTGGTTTATTCATCCAGGTCTGAATATCAGAAAGTCCGAGTTCCTGGTTCCAAATAGTTAGTTCATTGATTTTACCTTTGTAATTATTCAATAGATCAAGGTCTTTGCCTAAAATTAATGTCAATAATGAGATTGGCTTTGTTTTTCCTGTACCAGAAGACCATAAAACACCGTTTAGGTATATCCGCATAACCCCCGTGGTGGCATTTTTAGTAATGGCCCAATGGTTCCACTGACCTCCCTGTTCGGAAGCCACCGATACTTTGTTTATACGGTCGAAGCCACCGTTTGTGTAACCACAATCAAAATAGACATTATTGTCGCTCCAAGGCAGGTGAACGTTTAACTGTCGTTGAGAAGGGTTGGACGCTACACCATAAAGGATGGAATTTCCAGCTGCTACTCCTGCATTACCATAGGCCCAAAAAGTAATACTTAACGAATTGGTAATAGAAGAGAATTGGGCGGGATTCAGGTAAGAATGGCCCATAGCCGAAAGGTCAAGAGCGTAATTGTTATTAGCATAAAGTACCATAGCTCCCGCGGTATTTAGGCCATTAAAAATAATCGGGTTAGTGGGAACGGTATTGGTAAAAGAAAAATCGAGAAGTACATTACTTAAACCGTCCCAAACGAAGGCTGTATGAAACTGAATTCTGTTATTGCCGTTTGCAAAAGAATAATTCTGGTTGAATACATTGGTAAATCCTGTAACAGTCAATGTACTCGCATTTAACACGGTAAGAGTTGTATGTCTGACCCCTACTTTAAAAAAGTTAACGCCACCACCCGCATTAGCAACATTTAATAAAATTCCATCAATATTACCGGGTGTAAAACCTGCACTGGCTAACTCAGCCGCAGTAAACAACAGCTGGGTACGGCCAGATTTTTCGTTTCCATTAAGTAGATTGGGAACCGCATTGGCTCCGAGGCCAACGGTGTACTGGTTTTCTGAAATAATGTTATTAAGCGTTACCGTATTTTGACTGAAAGCGTAATAATCGAAAACCGGCTGTGTAACGTAATTGAAAGAAGAACCGGTAAAGCCTGAAATTATATGACTTGGGTGGTTGTTGAGGTCATTTTCGACTCTGGTGGAGTCTACCACAAACGTGTTACAGGAGTAGTCCCATTCACCACAACCTTGATTAGGAGCAGCCTGTGTAGAGACAAGGTTGTTTTTACAACGCATGTTGTATTTCATGATTATTTTTTCGAATGTTAGATTCGGGTTGTTTGGAAACATGAGCATGGTGTCTCTGTTCCCGCTGCCGTATTTAAATGCCTTTACTACAATGGTATCGCCCGGAACTTGTGATCGAGCGATTAATGATAGCAGACTAAAAAGAAGCGGAAGAGTAAATTTTTTCATAATATGCAACGCCTTAATGGATTTAGATTTTTAAAATTACTGATTATTTTCTCAAATAAATCAATTTTAACAGATGAAGGATAAATAGAAAAATGACGGATTAGGCCTCTGATTTTGGCCATTTATAGATGACCGCTTCCAGATAGCGGCCTGTTTTAATTTCAGCGACAAGTTGCGAATTTTGATTTTCAAAATTTTGCCGAAATAAAGGGTTCATATAAATAAACCACGTTTCAGATTTTGTAGACGCCCGGATTTTTTCGAGAACACGCATTAACACATTCGAATTAAAGGGATTAAAAAGGAAATAAACACTGGGTTCATTTATATAATTATGCGTAAGCGCGTTGTCAGTTATAAACTGAATCTCGGATATTTTGTTTCTCGGAACATAACGTGTCGCGTTTTGACGAGCCTCTTCTGTTAACTTATTGTCCAGTTCAATCCCAATCAAGTGCTCGTATCCACAGTATTCCGCCACAAATACTGCCCGACCTTTACCACTGCCAATATCCAAAAAACGGAATTTTTTCGTATGGGGTGCCATTAAATTAAAAAGCCGGATCAAAACCAAATAACCAGCTCCCTGATAGTGAAAAAACTCGTCTGACGCGCTTCTTTTTATGGTGGAAGTTTTGATTCCAAACTTTTTTTCAAAACTTAATTCCGCCTTCAGCAGACGGAGTGTATTTATGAATCCGCGAAGCGTTGCGGAGCGATAGAAGTACACGAGATAGAGCAAAAATTTCAAATTATAGTATTTTAAATATTGCATAAATGTAATACCTTCAACATACATTTAGAACAAAATAGTTTAGATATGCAGATTGACCTGGTAGCAGAACGAAAAGAGATCTTAAACCGCTACAAAAAGCTGATAAATGCCTGCAAACGCAGGTTGGAAAAGGGAGATAAGGAAATTATACGAAAGGCGTTTGAAGTGGCTGTAGAAGCCCACAAGCAAATGCGCCGAAAAAGCGGCGAGCCCTATATTTATCATCCGATAGCAGTTGCGCAAATTTGCGCGGAAGAAATAGGACTTGGTACAACGGGTATTGTTTGTGCTTTATTGCATGACACGGTTGAAGACACCGATCTTACCCTCGATGATGTAAAAGGATTATTTGGTGAAAAAGTGGCCCAGATCATAGATGGGCTCACGAAAATATCGGGAGTTATTGATAACACCAATACGTCTATTCAGGCCGAAAATTTCAGGAAAGTGTTGCTCACTATGAGTGAGGATATTCGTGTGATCCTGATCAAACTCGCCGACCGTTTACACAACATGCGCACTTTGGAGCACATGAAGCGTGATAAGCAGATGAAAATTGCTAGCGAAACCCTGTTTCTTTATGCCCCACTTGCTCACCGTTTGGGACTTAACGCCATTAAAACTGAGTTGGAGGATCTTGGCCTGAAATATACCAACGAGGACGCATACAATGAGATAGCCAATAAACTAAAAGAAAGCGAACCGGAGCGGAAGAAATTTATTCAAAAATTCATTGAGCCTCTTGAGGAAATTCTGAAAGAACAGGGCTTTAAATTCAAAATTTTTGGAAGACCAAAATCTATTTTTAGTATTTATAACAAAATTAAAACCAAAGATGTGATATTCGAGGAGATCTATGATCTTTTCGCCATCAGGATCGTCATTGATTCGTCGCTAGAAAAAGAAAAGTCAGATTGTTGGAAGATTTATTCCATTATTACCGATTTTTATCATCCAAGTCCGGAAAGATTGAGGGATTGGATTAGCACGCCAAAAAGTAATGGTTACGAAAGTCTTCACACCACTGTGATGGGACCAGAGGGTAAATGGGTCGAAGTTCAGATACGGACCACGCGCATGGATGAGTTGGCTGAAAACGGATATGCTGCACATTGGAAATACAAGGACAGCGCTACAGAAAAAGAGAGTAAGCTGGAAAATTGGTTGTTGCGCATCCGCGAAATGCTCGAAAACCCTGATCCCAATGCCCTCGAGTTTATTGATGACTTTAAACTGAATTTATTTAGCGACGAAATGTTTGTATTCACCCCAAAGGGGGATATGAAAACTTTACCGGTTATGGCTACTGCGCTGGACTTTGCTTTTGAAATCCACACAAAAGTGGGGGAACACTGTATTGGAGCAAAAGTGAACCATAAACTGGTCCCACTAAGTTATGAACTAACGAGTGGCGACCAGGTTGAAATACTCACCAGCAACAAACAAACACCGAAAGACGATTGGCTCAATTATGTAATCACAGCTAAAGCCAAATCGAAAATCAAAAACAGTCTCAAAGATCAACGGAAAAAAATAGCGGAAGAGGGAAAAGAAATTATGGAACGAAAGTTTCATAAATACAAACTGAATTTTAACAATAGTGTAATTAACGAATTCTACAGCTATTTAAAACTTCCTTCTTCGCAGGAACTATTTTATCGCGCGGCCCTTGGCAATGTGGACTTGAAGGAAATCAGAGACTTTATAAAATTCAGGGAGAAACCTACAAAAAAATCGAAAAAATCCGAAACGCCAAATTTGGAACAACTTGTTACCAATGCTCGTGGGAAATCAGACATGTTGGTTATCGGGGATGACCTGCAAAAACTGGACTATAAACTTTCTCCTTGCTGTAATCCCATTCCCGGCGACGACGTATTTGGTTTTATAACTGTTGGCGAAGGAATTAAAATTCACAGAGTCAATTGTCCAAATGCCATCAAACTATTGTCCAATTACGCGTATCGTGTCGTTAAAGCTAAATGGATGAACGATGAGTTAATCTCCTTCCTGGCCGGGGTTAAAATTACGGGAACGGATGAGTTAGGCATCGTAAATAATATTACCAAAGTTATTTCAAACGAAAATAACGTAAACATGCGCTCGATTAACTTTGATACCGACGATGGTATTTTTGAAGGAACAATTATGATTTATGTGCATGACACCAAACACTTAAATCATTTGATCGATAATTTGAGACGTGTAAAAGGGGTGAACCGCGTAGAAAGGATCGACGATAAGAACAAAACAATAATTTGAATCGTTTACTAGAAAGACATACAGCTTATCTCTAGTCGGATTGTAGTCGGGATCTGGTCGGCAAAATTACACCAGAGTTTAGTATTTTATTTCTCTTATTTTCAATTTTTTTGCCGGGTTTCCCTGATAGATCCAGTTGGCTTCAATACTCGTGGTAGCAATACTTCCAACCGTTAGCAAACTGTTACTTCCTAAACGCACTCCAGGACAGATTACGGTTTTTGCGCCAGCCCACGCCCCCTCTTCCAACATAATTTCACCAACAATCAGATCGAAAGTGGTCTTTTTATAATTGTGATTTCCACAGAGCAATAGCGCCCCCTGAGAAATACACGAGTGACTTTTCAAAGTCACTTTTGCCAGGTTATCTATCCACACTTCTTCACCAATCCATACATGATCACCAATTACCAATCGCCACGGTGATTTTATAGAAACGTGTGGTTTTATGATAAGGCCCTTGCCCACTTTTGCGCCAAAAAGCCGTAGCAAAAACCGTTTGGGGCCATAAAAAGGAAATGGAGATCGAAAAAAACAAAGGTTGATAAGATACCAGAGAATTCTGTATGCAAGAGATTTTCCGGGTTTGTACCAATCGTTATTAAATGTTGAAAGGTCGGTTTTTAATACAGTCATTAAATAAGGTTTTATATTGCGTTAAAACTAAATTAAGGTCGATTTTTTTACAGATGTAATCATTTGCGGCTTTGCTTTTTTTTGAGAAGGCAGACTGGTCCATGTCTGCTGCGGATCTAATTGCTTCTACAAATTTTTGCCGATCATTTAAAGGTATTGAGAAGCCGGCATTGTTTTCTTCCAAATCGGTCCAGGGAGTTTGATCGCTAATTATTACCGGGCAACCCGATAATAAACTTTCTACAATGGAATGACCATAATTCTCATTTAGTGTAGGCAGCAATAAAAAGTGATACGAAGAAATAACGTGTTGTACTTCGTGAAAAGGAATTTCTCCTTTGTAGGACACCTGAACATGAGCTGGTAGCGAAGCAATAATGCTTTTGCAGATAGCCCAGTAGGATTCGTGTTCAATGTTACCAAAGATATCATATTCAATAGCATACTGCGGTGGAATTTCTTTTAATAGCTCCAGCGCGAAGTGTAAATTTTTAATCTCTGAAACCCTTGAAAGGAAAAATAGCCGGAGTTTTTTTGAAGCTTTTATACTTGTATTCGATAAAACCGGTGACGAATTAATGTTGGGCGCAATCCGGATTTTGGCATACGGAAATTTTGCTTTAATGTCCGCCTCTTCCTGTTTTTGCGTGGCGTGAAATAAAATGATTTTGTACCAACCCAGCGTTTTTGCCAAAAGGAGAAATAACCTTTTTTTCAACGATTTTAAGCCTAAAGCCCCTTTTCCAAGCATGCCCCTTGGAGCAAGTAAAACCGGTGTATCTAGTGCAAAATTATTTTTGATGTTAACAATACTAATTGAAAAATGAAAGGACCAGAAGCTGTTCAAATAAATTAATGCCGGATCAATTTGTTTTAGAACCCTCAACATATTTTTCGAGTTTAATTTTTCCGAACTAAAAAAGTAATAATGTATCCCTTCTTTTTCGAACAATTTATCAGAAGTAATTTCTTTATAGGATTCAGTACAACCTAAATCTTTATCACTGGTCACTATATAAAATTCAAAGTAAGGTTTTAAAAGATTAACAAGTGAATACACTGAACGCACAGGGCCACCTGCTTTTGTTCCTGGCAGATACCAGTCTATCAATACAGCTATTTTGGGTTTACTCAATTTGTTAAGCTTGTACGTTATTTTCTTTTATCCAGTTGTTGAGTACCACCAGGTGCCATATTCTGCTCCAGGTTACCAATTTATCGTTTTCCAAAAAACGTTGCCACAATTTGCGGATTTCGTTTTTATTACAAAAATCATATTCTGAAAATTCATGAATATGTTTTTCACAAAAAGATTTTAATTCGTTTTTTAGCCAGTATTGCCAGGGCAATGTGAACCCCATTTTTGGTCGGGTTACAATTTCTGTCGGAAGCAGATCGCCAAGACTGTCTATCAGTAATTTTTTTGGGCTATGGGGATATTTATGCAGGTCATGTATTCCAAATACGAATTCCATGAGGCGATAGTCGAGAAATGGTTCTCGCACTTCAAGTGCCACGGCCATACTCATTTGGTCTGCGTCACGCAACAATACATTTTGAAGGTAAGTGTTTAACTCAGCAATTGAAACTGCGCTTAACAAGTGCCCCTCAATTTGTGGCACATCTAACATTATTTTTTTGATCTGGTTAAATGGCTGGGAATTTTTTAAAAGGGAAGCGAGTTCTTTTTGCGTAAATAAACTTCGGTTAAGTGGATAGGCGGAATTAAAATTAATTTTTGACTCTCCCAGAAGTTCTGCAATTTTATTTCCGCTAATAGATTTTTTTTGTTTTTGTATCGCAAACCCGGTAGTTTTTCTAACGAAATGTGGCACGGCATTTAACCATGATTTTTTTTGCAATTCCACCATTCGTTTAAACACATCGTAACCCGCAAAAAGTTCATCGCCGCCTATGCCGCTCAAAGCCATAGTAATTCCCGCGTTTTTTGTCGCTTTTGAAACAATGTAAGTGTTTGGTCCGTCGCCGCTCGGATGATCTGTCGCTGAAAGAGCTTCGGGTAATTGTTTCAAAAAGTCGTTTGGCGTTAGTTTAATTTCGTGGTGTTCTGTATTAAATTTTTTTGCGATCAATCGTGCGTACTTTGCTTCTGAAAAATCACGCTCCTCGAAACTGACGTTAAATGTTTGTACCTTTTCGCTGCTCACCTTGCTCATCAGTCCAACTACAGCGCTGGAATCGATTCCTCCCGAAAGAAAAGCGCCAAAAGGAACGTCGGCAATCAATCTTTGTTGCACAGAATGAGTAAGTAGCTCGTTAACTTTCGAGCAAATCTGGCTGTACGACAAGTTTTCGGATGTAGGGTCTATTTTGTTGAAGGAATAATACTGACTTATAGTTGGTTTGCCGTTATCAAGTTCTATCAAATGACCGGGCAGAAGCATTTTAACACCTTTAATAATGGTATGGGGAGCCAAAACGGTTTGGTACATCGCATATTCGGCGATAACCTCTTTGTTAAGAGAAAACGATTTGATTCCCGAGTGAATAATAGGCCTGACTTCGCTTGAAAAAATGAAGCCTTCTTCGCCATAATAGTAGTAAAGTGGCTTAACACCGGTCCGGTCACGGGCAATCAGTACTTTGTTGCACTGTGTGTCATAAATGGCAAAGGCATACATTCCGTTAAAATAGTCAAGACACTTGTTGCCCCAACGGATATAGGCCGCGAGAATTACTTCAGTGTCCGAAGCGCTATTAAAAAAATAAGGAGTGTGTGCACTTCCATGTGCTGATCTTTGTAACTCAAGCTTTAACTCCTTATAATTATAAAGTTCGCCATTATAAATAATAATGTAGCGTTTGTCGTTTGATAAAAAAGGTTGGTTGCTGTCTGAACTCAGGTCAATGATGGAGAGCCGACGATGCCCTAAGCACAATGTCTCGTTATGCCAGATACCATCATTATCAGGCCCTCTGTGCGCAAGGGCCGTGTTCATTTTACGGACAAAGGATACTTTTTCTTCGACGGAAAATTTTTGTGAAATAAAACCATTGATGCCGCACATAACCTACCCCCTTCCTATAGATTTTAAAAAGCGGGCGTCGTTGAGCATTAATTTTATACCATCTTCTACGTTTAGGAGTTTTTTGTCAAGAATTTCACGCATTTTACGGTTATCGGGTTGCCGACGGGTCATATCACCTTCTTTCAAAGGCGGTAAATGGACGATTTTTGAAGAAGAAGCGGTAAGACGGATCGTGAGTTCAGCCAGATCTTTAATGGTCATTAGCTCGTCGTTACCGATATTAATTACATCGTTGACCAATAGTTTGTTTTCAAAAATTTTATAACAAACATTTATGGTGTCTGTTACATAGGTGAATGTGCGGGTTTGCATGCCATCGCCATATAACGTAATATCCTCATTTTTAAGGGCGGATGCAAGGAAACGGGAAACAACAAAATCAGTACTTTGGTTTGGACCATAGGTATTAAAGAATCTGAAAATGGTGTATGGCAATTGGTAGGTTTGCCAGTAACTTCTGAAAAAACACTCGCCGACATTTTTTACTACCGCATAGGGTACACGCGAATTAAGTGGCGTTTTGTGTTCATTTTGCGGTAGTTCAACCGGCTCGCCATACACTTCCGAGCTGGAAGCAAAGTAAACATGTTTTACCGACGAATTTTTTGAAAGGTTAAGTATGTTTTTAATTCCCTCAATATCATTTAATACGTCAACCGGATTTTCTTGTGTGCGCAATACGCCAACAACCGCAGCAAGGTGAAAAACATAATCAAAATTGTAAGAGAGCATCACCGCAGCAATATCATTTAAATGATTCACGTCAGCATTAATAAATTTCCAGTTGGTAAAACGACCGCCCGGTAATTTCGATAGAAAGCCTGTTGACAGGTTATCCAGAATTACGACAAAATTTGCCGGGTCGCTAATCAGTTTTTCAATCAAAGCACTTCCTATATTTCCAGCGCCACCGGTAACAAGGATTTTATTTTTTGCCGAATCCATCATACATTTCTTTCACCTGGGCTGCCCATTTGTGAGGGCTTATTTTTTGGGCAAGGCCATGGCTTTTTTCAGACATTAAAAGTAAGTCTTTAGTACTTAATTCCAGTATCTTTTTAAGTTGTTTTTTTAAACCCTCAACGTCTTTTGAAACAAAGGAAAATCCGTTTGTCCCTTCTTCGAGAAAGGTCTCCTTTGCGCCTACCGCGTTGCTGAGTAATAAGGGAAACCCAGCGGCGGCGTATTCCTGAACAACTACTCCCCAGGGCTCAAATCGGCTGGGTAACACAAAAACGCCGGTTTTTTCTATAATAGGTTCCAGTTCGGCAGGTTGTACAAATCCAAAGTGTTTTATTTTGGAATGCTGTATCGGCATAATACTTCCGGTGCCCAGGCACCAGAGTTCCCATTCGTTAGGCTGTTCTT
>Ga0075163_10000523_pt1 | contig 49067 bp, 46 predicted proteins | sample JI1023141ADNA_FD_71478 | JGI IMG/M metagenome (GOLD analysis project Ga0075163, IMG submission 71478) | Wastewater effluent complex algal communities from Wisconsin, to seasonally profile nutrient transformation and Carbon sequestration -... | ecosystem: Engineered > WWTP > Effluent > Algae...
GGCAGCACGCGCTGGCCGTAGCGGACGCCGTCGTAGCGGGCCAGGTTCGACGAGGCCTCGGCGGTGGCGATGAAATAGTAGGCAGCGACGGCGTACTGCGTGTGGGGCAGCGAGACCTCGACCAGCTGGGCACCGTTTTTTTCCAGCAGCGCGAGGGCGTCGCGCACGGCCGCGGCGATGCGCGGATCCAGCCCCGAGCTGTCGTGAAAGTACTCGACCGGCAGGCCGATGCGCAGGCCGGCGAGCGGCTGCTGGCAGGCGGCCAGGTAGTCGGGGGGCGTGTCGACGATGGCGGTCGAGTCGTGGGGGTCGGGGCCGGCGACCACCTGAAGGGCCAGGGCGGCATCCTCGACGGTGTGGCTGAGGGGGCCGGCCTGATCCAGCGAGCTGGCAAAGGCGATGAGGCCGTAGCGTGAGACGCGGCCGTATGTTGGTTTCAGTCCAACGGTGCCGCACAGGGCCGCGGGCTGGCGGATCGAGCCGCCGGTGTCGGTGCCGAAGGTGAGCGCGCACAGATCGGCCGCCACCGCCGCCGCCGAGCCGCCGGAGCTGCCGCCGGGCACGCGCGCCGGATCCCAGGGATTGCGGCACGGAAAAAACGCCGAGTTCTCGTTGGAGCTGCCCATCGCGAACTCGTCCATGTTGAGCTTGCCGACGATCACGGCGCCGGCCTGGCGCAGGCGGCTGACCAGCGTGGCGTCGTAGGGCGGCACCCAGCCGGCAAGAATGCGCGAGCCGGCGGTGGTCTCAAGCTCGCGGGTGCAGAGGATGTCCTTGAGGCCCACCGGCACGCCGCAGAGCGGCAGCGGCGGGCTTCCTGCGGCGAGCTGGGCGTCGACGGCCGCGGCCTGGGCGAGCGCCCCGTCGGCATCGAGGCGCAGGAAGCAGCCCAGGGCCTGGTCGTGGCGGGCGATGCGGTCGAGATAGAGGCGGGTGACCTCGACGGCGGAGACGCGGCGCTCAGCGACGGCGGCGGTCAGCTCGCGCAGGCTGCGAAAGGGGGCGGCGGCGGCGCTCATGTCAGCCCTCGCCCGAGTCGCTGCCCGCGTGCAGGATCGCGGGCACGATGAAGAACGCCGAGTCGGTGGCCGGCGCGTTGCGCAGGGCGGACTCGGTGCTGTCGTGGGCCCCGACCACGTCGTCGCGCAGCGGGCAGCTCATGGGCACGGCGTGGGTCATGGGCTCGACCCCGGTGACATCGACCTCGCCGAGGCGGGCGGCAAAATCGAGGATGCGCGACAGCTCGCTGGCCAGGCGGTCAAGCTCGGCGGCGTCGACGTGCAGGCGCGCCATCTCGGCGGTGACGCGCACCTCGTCGGGGCCGATGGCGGCGGACTCCGGTCTGGAAGGCGTTGTGGAAGCCATGGGGCCGCAAGTCTAGCGCAAGTGCGCTCCCTGGCGCAGGGGCAGCGAGGGGAAAAATAGACGCAGAGGTCCCAGCGTGGTCAAGTGTCGCGCGTGTCTCCATCTATCCCCGCGGCTGCCCCCGCGGCTGCCCCTTCGGATGCCGGGCTGGCCCGCCGGCTGAGCGGACTCGATGCCACGGCGCTGCTCGTCGGCAGCATGATTGGCTCGGGGATCTTCATTGCGCCGTCGCTGATGGCGCGCAACATCGCGGCGCCGGGCGTGTACCTGGGGCTGTGGGCGCTGGCCGGGCTGTTCACGCTGCTCGGGGCGTGGAGCTACGCAGAGCTGGCGGCGATGATGCCGCAGGCCGGCGGCCAGTATGTGTATCTGCGGCGAGCTTTTGGGCCGCTGCCCGGCTTTTTGTACGGCTGGACCGTCTTTACGGTCATTCAGTCGGGCTTCATCGCGGCGGTGGCCATCGCGTTTGCAAAGTACCTGGGTATCTTTCTACCAGGCGTGGGCGAGGGGCAGCTCTTGGGGTCGCTGCCGCTGGGGCCGCTCGGCACAGTGCGATTCTCGACGGCGCAGGTGGTGGCGATTGCGGTCATTGCGGTGCTCACCTTCATCAACACGCGCGGCGTGGTGGCGGGGGCGCGGGTGCAGAACGTGTTTACCGGGATGAAGCTCCTGGCTCTGTGGGCGCTGGTCGCGCTGGTGCTGCTCCTCGGGCGCCGCAAGGGCAGCTTCGCGAACTTTCAGCCGCTGCTCAGCACCGACGTGCCCAAGCTCGCCTCGCATCCGATTTTTCTAGGCGCCCTGGGCGTGGCGGCCAGCAAGGCGCTGTTCTGCTACGACGCCTGGAACACCGTCACGTTTGCGGCGGCCGAGGTGCGCGATCCCGGTCGCAACCTGCCGCGGGCGCTGGTCGCCGGCACGCTGATCACGACCGTGACCTACCTGCTGGCCGCGGCCACGTATCTGTACCTGTTTCCGCTGGCGCAGATGGCGCTGCTGCCGGAAAATCGCGTCGCTGCCGAGTCGGCGCGGGTGCTGCTGGGCGAGGTCGGCGGCAAGCTCATCGCGGCGGCGATCCTGGTGAGCACGTTTGGCTGCATCAACGGCATGATCCTCGGCGGGGCGCGGGTGCTGTACGCCATGGCCGAAGATGGGCTGTTTCTGCGCAGCGCCGCGACGCTGAACCCGCAGAAGGCGCCGGCCAAGGCGCTGTATCTTCTGGCCGGCTGGTCGGCGGTGCTGACGGTGTCGGGGCGCTACGACGACCTGCTGACCTACACGACGTTCGCGTCGCTCCTGTTCAGTGCGCTCACGGCGGTGGCGGTGTTCGTGCTGCGCCATCGCGAGCCGCAGGCCGACCGGCCCTATCGCGCCTTTGGCTACCCGCTGAGCTCGGCGCTGTTCATCCTGGTGGCGCTGTTCTTCGTCGTCTATATCGTCCAGGGCGACCCGCGCAGCTCCCTATACGGGCTTTTCCTGGTGCTCCTGGGTGTGCCGATCTACTTCCTTTTCGACCGGAGTCGGCGGCGCTTGAGCCCGGAGAAGGGTCTGTAGATTGGTAATTCTTGTGACAAAATTAGCCTTGGGTCCAGCTGGGCTTGGCCAACCGGAATGCCCGTAAAGGCGCTCGTCAACTTCTTTCGCGTGCCGCCGCCGGCCCCGCTCATCGCGGACGAGGCGACGCACGACCGGGTCTACCGCCGCTGGAGCCAGCTGGCTTTTGCGTCGGTCACGGTGGGCTACGGCTTCTACTACACGACGCGGCTCAGCCTGTCGGTGACCAAGAAGCCGCTGCTCGACTCGGGGCTGGTCGACACCACGCAGCTCGGCAGCATCGGCTTCGCGATGCTTCTGGCTTACGCGGTCGGCAAGGCGGTAAACGGCTTCCTCGGCGACCGGGTGCACCTGTCGCGCTTCTTCATCGCCGGGCTGATCCTGTCGGCGCTGACCAACCTGTGTTTCGGGCTGTCGAGCAGCTTCAGCTGGTTTGTGGTGCTGTGGTCGATCAACGGCTGGTTCCAGTCGCTGGGCGCCACCACCAGCGGCGTGTCGCTGACCAGCTGGTTTCCTTCGGGCAAGCTGGGCACGCGCTACTCGCTGTGGAGCATCTCGCACAACCTGGGCGAGGGGCTGACCTTCGTGGTCACGGCCGCGATGGTGAGCGGCCTGGGCTGGCGCTGGGGGTTCATCGGGCCGGCGCTGGCGTGCATCGCGGTGGCGCTGGTGCTGCTGCGCACGCTGCCGGATCGGCCGCCGTCGCTGGGGCTGCGGCCGCCGCAGAAAGAGGTGCTGCCGCCCGAGGCGCTGCCGTCGGTGAGCGCGGTGCAGTGGGAGGCGGCGCGCAACCCGCTGGTGTGGATGATCGGGCTGGCGAGCGCGTGCATGTATGTGGCGCGCTATGCGCTCAGCAACTGGGGCGTGCTCTACCTTCAGGTGGAGCACAAGTACTCGCTGATGGAGGCGAGCAGCGCGATCTCGATGATTCCGATTGTCGGGGCGCTGGGCACGCTGAGCTCGGGACCGATCTCCGACTACATCTTCAGGGCGCGGCGGGGGCCGTCGAGCCTGTTTTTCGGGGGGCTCTTGGTGCTGGCGATGTGCCTGCTCTTGCTGGTGCGGGCGCCGAGTCCCCTGCTGGTGCGGGCGTCGCTGGGCGTGGCCGGCTTTGCCATCGGCGGGCAGCTGCTTTTTCTGGGCGGTCTGTCGGCGGCCGAGCTCTGCTCGCGGCGGGCGGCGGGGGCGGCGCTGGGCATCGTCGGCGGCGTCAGCTACCTGGGCGCAGCGGTGCAGGACTACGTGAGCGGCTGGCTGCTCCAGGCCGGCGGCGCGGTGGGCGAGCCGCTGGGATTTGGGCGCGTAAAGACGTTCTGGATCGGTGCGGCCGTGGTGTCGGTGCTGCTGACGATGCCGCTGGTCGTGCGCGGCACCAAGCATCCCGACCACCGCTAGGCGAGTCGGGTTGCGCGCCGCTTTTCTAGCGGTCGCCGGGCTGTGCGACAACGTGTCGCATTGTTGCCGGACGCGGGCTCCGCTAAAGGTTCGGGTGCTTCCACCTCTTTGGAGAACGCCATGTTCGAGACCCGGATCGCCCTTGCCCTGCTAATTTTTGGTGTCAGCGCCTGCGGTCAGGCCGCGCAGCCCGTGAGCATCACGTTTCACGGCAAGGTCGGCGAGCAGACCTTCGCGTGCGGCCAGAGCTACGCCGGACTTGGGACCACAGCGACGGCAGCGAAGCTGTCGGATTTTCGCCTTTACGTGCACGATGTGAGGCTGATCGACTCGGCCGGCGCCGAGCAGCCGGTGGCGCTGGATCAGGATGCGCTGTGGCAGTACGAAAATGTCGCGCTGCTCGATTTTGAAGACAAGACCTCGCCCTGCGATGGCACCGCAGCGACGAACAGCACGATCCACGGCAGCGCGGCGCCGGGCAGCGGCAGCTACTCCGGACTGCGCTTTGTGCTGGGCGTTCCGGCTGCGCTGAACCACGAAAATCAGGCCACTGCGCCGGCGCCGCTCAACTACACGAGCCTCTTTTGGACCTGGCAGGATGGCTACAAGTTCATGCGCACCGAGGGAAAAACCGTCGGCGCGGGCAACGCCGTGATGTTCCACCTGGGCAGCACCGGCTGCGCAAAGGATGGCAGCGGTCAGACGCAGTGCCAGACTGCCAACACCGCTGCGATCGAGCTTGCAGGCTTCAACCCGCAAAAGAACTCGGTGGCTGTGGATCTGGCGGCGCTCTTCGCGGGATCTGATCTCAGCCAGGACATGATGTGCATGTCAGAGCCGGGCTCGGCCGCGTGCTCCGCGATCTTTGCGCGCCTGGGACTGCCGTTTGCGGGCGCTGCGGCCTCGCCCCAGAAGCTGTTTCGGGTAGAGTGAGGCATGGCTGGTGGCTGGTATCTTTTCGTCGCTGGCGCAGGGCTCTGGGCGATGGGGTGCGGCTCGCCGCCGGCTGCGCAGCCGCTGCCTGTGCCACCGGGATTTCCGGCGCCGCGCGTGCCGGCGGACAACCCGGTGACCGCGGCCAAGATCGAGCTCGGACGCTATCTCTTTTACGACCCGCGGCTGTCGGGAAATCAGACGCAGTCGTGCGGCTCGTGCCATGAGCAGCGGCTGGCATTCACCGATGGCAGAGCGGTTGGGCTGGGCTCCACCGGACAGCCCCACATCCGCGGCGCCATGAGCCTGGCCAACGCTGCCTACGTGTCGAGTTTCACGTGGGCGAATCCGACGGTGACGCAGCTGGAGAAGCAGGCGCTGGTGCCGATGTTTGGCGAGACGCCGGTGGAGCTGGGACTGTCGGGAATGGAGGACGTGCTGCTCGGGCGTTTGAGGGCAGATGCGAGCTATGCAACCCGCTTTGCCAGCGCCTATCCGGAGGTCGCGAGTCCGATCACGATCGACAATGTGGTCAAGGCGATCGCGACGTTCGAGCGCACCCTGATCTCGGGGCGCTCGCCGTACGATCGCTTTGCCAGCGATGGCGATAGCAGCGCCCTTTCCGATTCGGCCAAGCGCGGCATGGCGCTATTTTTCGGCGAGCGGCTGGAGTGCTTTCACTGCCACGGCGGCTTTGCGTTCTCCGATGCCGTGGTCGATGTCAACACCACGCTCGACGAGACCAGCTACCAGAACAACGGCCTCTACAACATCGGCGGCGATGGCTCGTATCCCATGGGAAATCAGGGGATCTTTGAGTTCACGCAAAAGCCGGCGGACAAGGGGCGCTTTCGCGCACCGACGCTGCGCAACATCGCGGTGACCGCGCCGTACATGCATGACGGCTCGCTGGCCACGCTGGATGATGTGCTGGATCACTACGCGCGCGGCGGCCATCTGACAGCGGATGGACCCAATGCTGGCGACGGAAAAGACAACCCAAACAAGAGCCTGTTCATCCGCGGCTTCGCGCTCTCTTTGGACGAGCGCCAGGATGTGCTGGAGTTTCTGCGCAGCCTGACCGATGCCGAGTTCCTCGGCGATGCGCGCTTCGCCAGTCCGTTCCAGAGCCCGTGAGCTGCGCTTTCCGTGCTAAAGGAGACTTCATGAAACGAGAACTCTTCTTCTCAATATCGCTCCTCGGGCTGCCGCTTGCGATGGGCTGCGGCGGGGGTCCCGGGACGCTGGAGCCGGCCTATGAGGGCTGCGCGACCGATGAAAACTGGAGCACCTTCGACGACTACGAGAGCACCGCGCGCATCAAGAGCGACGCCGGCCAGATCCCCAAGTGGCTGATGCCGTCCATGGGCATGGCGATCTCGGCCGCGTCGCCGCCGGTGTTTGCGTGGCAGCCGAGCGCAACCTCAACCGGAATGCAGGATGGCGATGCGACCTGTCCGCAGTATCAGCCGGCCAGCCTGCCCCTGCGCGCTGGCAGCAGCGGCCTGCAAGGTGGGCTCAAGCCGCTGCACATGCCGCCGGTGTCGGGCACTGTGTACGATCTGCACTTCGCGGTCGATGGCAGCGATGCCTATCGCGTGCTGACGACGCGCCAGCGCGCCGGGGTGGCGCAGAGCGTGTGGAGCAGCTGGAGCGGCAAGACCGTCACGGTGACGCTCTACTCCGCCAAGATGCTGCGCAACGAGGTCGTGGATGGTCCGTTCGTGGCCATGCCGCTGAGCGTGCAGATCACGCAGTGATCAGCTGTTGGGCGCGCGGCCGACCAGCCAGCGCAGGAGCCGCTGGTGCCGATCGGCGTCCAGCTGGTTGGAACATGTGTTTTGTATCGATTCGAATTGAATCAGGCGCATTGATATCGATTCGGAATCAATGCCACTGACCTAAATATCGACCACCAGTGAGAGCACGCCGGTGGGCGCTTCGTGCTGCTCTCCGCGCCAGCGCTCGATGACCGGCACCTGGACCATGAGCCGCAACAGCCAGTCGGTGCGCAGCGCAAAGATGAGCCCCGGCGACGCGGTCACCAGCAGCCCCCCGGTGTCGGGCGCGGCCTGGCCGCTGGCCAGCTGATTTGCCTGCGCGTAGCCGAGATCAGTGCCCAGCACCAGTGCGGCGCGGGCTCCCACGGGCAGCTGCACGGCCAGCGAGGCCGCAAACGCCGAGCCGCGGCGATACCCGCGATAGCCGGGCGTGGTTTGGCGATAGCTGGCCGAAAAGAACGCGCTGACCTGCGCCGCAAAGTAGCCATAGCTTGCGCCAAAGAGCGCATCCCACGAGCCCGAGCCCGGCTGCACATCGTCGGGCGCCGGATATCCGGACGAGTCATCGATGCGCGGCCCGCTCGGCGCCTTGACTCCGGCCAGAAGCCCCAGCGCGTGGCGCGGCGAGAACTTGCGATCGCGAAACACCAGCGCGCGCACCATGAGATCGGTGTCGCCGATGCCAGCGGCCTGCCGCGGCTCCTGCCCCGCAGCTGTGCTGCGCACAAAGATGAACGGCAGCTGCGCGCCCAGCGTCAGCCAGCCGGTTGGCGACCACGAGCCCGAGAGCATGGTGCGGCTGATCAGGCTCTGCTCTGCGGGCTTGCCCGCGCTGTGCGCGCCCACGCGCTCATCCAGAGACAGGCGAATGCGATTCTTGAACGGCTTCTCCTGCCCCATGGCGGTCAGCGTCGGATCGCCGCAGCCGCAGGAGGCGCAGGCCCCTGCCAGCCTGGGCACAAAAAACAGCAGCAGCAGTGCATGCAGAAGGGGAGCGTATGGGCAGCGCGACAGCATGAGCGAGCAGCCAAAAAATAGCTGCTCGTGCTGGCGCATGCACTGCGGCATGTTGTCGCACGCCGCCTCGCTTGCTGCCGCGGCCCGTTACTGCTTGGGCGGCGGGAACGGAATCGCGGTCGTCACGCCCTTGCCCACCATGTAGTTCAGCGGCTCGTCCACCCACTCGCGCAGCTCGCCCACTCCGCGCTGCACGATCTCCATGATCGCCAGGCAGGTCTCGGGATGCAGCGTGTCCTGATCATTCGAGCGGGCAAAGACCATCGCCACTCGCAGCGCAGCCAGATCGACACTCTGGATGCGCTCGCGCAGCTGCACCGCAGCGTTGTACTGATCGATCCGCACCGGCAGCTCCTTGCCCATGCTGATCGACATCGGCCGCACCCCGCGCCGCTTGGCCAGCTCCGCGGCCATCCACTGCGCCATGAAGCTCGGCACCACCGTTACCTCGGTCGACTCCTTGCCGGCCTCGCCCACGACGTAGCTGATCCTGATCACGGTGGATCGCTGCTCGTCTTCGCGGGGCTTGTCATTCGTGGTCATGGGGCTGTCTTGCCTTTTGTCTGGGATCCAAGCTGCAAGCTATGGTGCCACAATCCGCTCGCGCAAAAGCAGGGGGACTTTCCGTTGCGAATAGGGCGCTTAGGCGCTCGCTCATTTTTGCGTTCGATCTGTTTACTGCGAGGCGAGTAAAATTGTGTCACCAGGAAGATTTTTTATCGGTCGGTAGAAAATCTTCCGGTTCAGCGGCAGCCTGTGGTGGCGGGCCGTCTGACGGCATTTCGGCACAATGATTGCTTAATCATTTCGCTGTGCAAGGAGGCCGGGATGAACACGAAGTCGCTGTGCGTCTGTCTCATCACTGCCCTCACGGGGGCCGTCCTCTCCGGGTGCGCAGGCAGCAACCCTCGCCTGGCGTCAGCTGCGGGTGATGCCGGGGTTTTATCCAGAGGTGCGGCGCCCGCTGCCAGCCCCAAGCCTGGTGCCAGGTCGGAGCGGCCCGGCTGCACGGCGCTGGATCCGCAGAGCATGGCCGCGCTGAACCGGCTCGCGCAGGCCTCGCTGTGGGAGCTGTGGGAAGAGCTGGCGCGCGCCGGCGTTGCGGGTGCGCCGCCGCTGTTTGCGGTGGAGGCTGCGCTGCTGCCGCGGCCTGGTCCGCAGACCGGTGTGGCGGCGGCGCCGCTCCTGTGCCCCGGGGTGCCGCCCGAGCAGAGCGGCTTTGCGATCCTGCTCATGCCGATGCTGCCCGAGATGCGCGGCCGCAGGCTGCATCCAGCTGCGGATCTGCTGCTGCCCGATGCGCCGTCCAGTCAGTCCTCTGATCAAGATGTGCGCTTCTGGGCGCGCGTTGATCCCGAGCGCCTGCTGCGCCAGCTGCCCGGCGGCCGCGCCCCGCTGCGGTCCGAGCAGGAGCGGCGGCGGCGACTGCTGATTCCGCTGGATGGCGGCTCGCTGCTGCGCCTGGCGCCGCCAAACTTTGAGGCGCAGTCGGGCGTGCTTCTGGAGGGCGCGGAGAGCGAGCCGGAGCTTCCCCGCCCGATCAGCGCCTCGGTGTACGATGACCTGCTGGACTATCGCTTCCGGCTGCCCACCGGAACCGCGCGCGTGCTGATCGTTCACTTCTAGCGCCAGTCGCGCTGGCGATTACGCTGCCAGATTCGCCCCGCGCTCGCGGGCGGCCCGCAGGCTGCGCCTCGCTTGCGCAAGGATCTTGCCGTCGCTGCGCTGGTCACCCTTGCGCCGGCGATACTGCAGGTAGAGCCACGTCGGATCGCCAAACTTGGCGGTCGGATTTCCGCTTGCGTCCAGGACTCCGACCTGCTGAAAAAAGCGACTCATCGCATCGCTTACCTTGAAGCCAAACTTTTTGCGCAGGCGCAGGTGATCCGCGAACGCAGTGCTGTAATAACCGACCAGCGGATCGTGCTTTTTCGGCAGTCCCACCAGATACGCGGGGTTTGCCGGCGCCAGCTCATCCAGGCACCAGTCGAGCTGCGCAGAGTCGAGCTCCATCGTCGCTGCGGCGCAGACGTCGAGCCCCATCGTGAGCCCGTGCAGCTTGCCCATGACCAGATCTTCCAGGCAGGCGCGCACCAGCTGGTGGCGCGTGCGCAGGACCCGCGGGCCGATAACTCCGGCAACATTGTTGACGTGTAGCCAGACCTGCGATGGGCTGACGCCGCGCGCCTGGGCAACGCTCTTGCGCAGGAGGCGCGCAAAGCCGTGGCGACGCGCCTCGTGCAGCACCAGATCACAGCCATCCTGCGCGCCGCTCAAAAGCTCGCTTCCCTGACCGGTTTCAAAATAGAGACCCCAGCGGCCGGTGCGCGTCTTGGCATGGCGCAGCAGCTTGCTCACCGTCACATCGAACGGCACGTTTGCAGCGTCGCTGCCCGCGATGTTCTGAAACCAGATGCCGGTGACGCCGGGATGCATCTTCTCGACCTGAGCCTGAACATCGATGGGCGCAAGCACCGAGTGCGGCAGCGTGTCCTGAAGGCCAAAGGTTGTGCGCAGATCGTGCAGCGCCAGCTCCAGACGCGCCACCACCTCGGGATGCGAGCTCACGGGATTGGCGCCGATCACCACATCGCCCACCGCGTGCGACCAGCCGTCCAGCACCTGCCACAAGATGTCATCCGGATGATCCGTCTTGGAGGTCGGCTGGAGCCGGGCGCCCAGATATCCCTTGGCACCCACCTGACTTCCGGGCAGCGGATGAAAGATCTTGGCGCTGACACGGGTCAGCTCGGCATTGCTCATGAGCTTGACGACGCAGCCAATGGTCTCGCTGCCCAGACCCGGCAGCGCCCGCGCGATTCCCGCTTCATCGCTCTGAACCAGATAGCTGCGCAGCTGCGCGAGCGTCCAGCTGGCAAGCTGCGCAGCGATGCCGGAATCGACATCCTGGCGCAGGACCTCGGTCAGGCTGTCGTGCAGCACCGGATGGCTCTGGAGCGCGCCGATGCGCGTGTTTGCCAGCAGCGTGCGCGCATTGCGACGCGCAGTGTCATCGGCTGCCGCGACTCCCAGCCGCATGTCGCCCTCCTTGAAGGAATTGGCCGCGCCGAGGAGCTGCCGGTACAGGACGGGATCAAAGCCGCCGCGGGTGCGCGTCATGTACGCGAAGAGATCTTCGCCAGCCTGGATCATGGGAATCTGCACAGCGCCGCTCAGCGCCTTGCTGGCCGCGGCCCCAGCGACAGAAAAAGTGAATGTGGTAGCGGCGCCACCCAGCAGGGCGGCCATGAACGAACGACGACGAATAGACAAGCGAGCTCCTTGCATTGTGCGGACTCCTGGCCATTGGCCAGGGCAGAACATCTGCCCTGGCAGCTGCGCGCTCGCACGGCCGGCACTGACGGAAATTCCCAGAAAAGTTCCGGAAGTTTCTCAGAGCCGGCCCGCGTGCGAACCGCAGCGAATAAAGCCATCCTGCCACATGGGTCTGACAACGCAGGAGTGCGGAAAAAGGGTTCCTAAATGTCCGTTTTTTCTGGGTTTTTTTCGCTTTGGGAATGGTCGGATCGGGCCTGCGCCTGGAGGAAGGAATAGACCGCTTCGGTCAGGTGTTCGGCTGCGTCTGGCTGGCCCTCCAGGGCCGCGAGCTGGGCGAAAAAGCCAGCGCCCGCGGACTCGCAGGTGGGGCACATGCACTGGCACGAGTGGACGCCTGGGCGCGGCGGCCTGGGGACGGCAGGCAGCCAGCGGAGCTCTGATTGAGATGGATTGGGGACGACCCTGGATTCGCTGTTCATCCGGTGCTCTCCTGGACCGGATCTTTGCATCTGGGTCTGACTTTACGGGGCTTCGCAGCGCTGCTGGATGACGCGCAGGATCGAGTCCTGAATGTCGCGCATGAGCGTGGTTCCGAGGAATCCGGCGTAGGCATTGAAGTGCGTGCTGACGCGGAAGTGGCTCCACAGGTGAAGGATGACGCCTTCGCCATTGGGAAGGCGCTCCACTTCATAAGTTCCGCGCAGCACGTCGAAGTACTGGCCACCGACGACCACGTGTGGATCGAGGCGCGTCTGGTGGGCATCGGGCTTGATGCTGAACGAGATGCGCTTTTCGGGCACCCACTCATCCACGGTCTCGATAAAAAGGAGTCCTTTTTGGAAGCTCGCATTGCGCACGCCGCCGACTCCGGGATGCGAGAGCGTGGCTTCAATGGGCTTGGGAAATCCGATCTTGTAGAAGAAGCCGCTCGTCGGCTCGGTGATGGGTCGCACCCGGATGATCTCCGACCAGACCTTATCGGCGCTCGCGCGAATCGGAATCATGGTGTGGACGTGATGCTGCGCATCCTGGGCGCGAATTCCCGATTCCACAAAGCCGCTGGTCAGCGGCAACAAAAGAACGATGGCAGCCAGCGGTGCTGCCGCGCGTCCGCGCCCCGTGAGCCGCGCGACCCCAAGCGCCAGAAGTCCGCCGAGCGCCGCCATTACCAGAAACACCGGCGTCGCAAACAGCAGGCAGAAGCCGCCCTCCCAGCCCACGGCCAGCGCCACGGCCAGACAGGTCAGGATGGTCGGCACCGGCGCGGTGAGCGCAAACGGAATCGAGCGCTGCTTCTCCAGCGCAGCCAGATAGACCACCAGAAAGCCGATGGCCATGGGCATCAGGAACACCAGCCCGACCGACATGAGCTCGAAGTAGGGCCTGAGCAGCGACGTGCGCACCAGCAGCTGCAAGATGATGCCGTAGATGACGCCCATGGCGCCGCCGATCCAGAGTCGGCGCGTGGGCTCATCAATGGCGATGCGCACAGGCAAGATAGAGGCGGGCTTTGCCGGTTCCGGACTTTGCGGAAGACCAGGCTGCCCAGGCGGCGAAGAGGATTCGGACATCTCAAAGATCCTTCGCGCGGCAGACCCGAGTCGTCCGGCGCGCAGCAAAAACGAACTGTTTATTGCTTATTGATAAAGCAGGGACTCGGCCTGCGACAGCGCCTCGACCCGCCAGCGAACCAGCGGTGAAGCGCCGCTCTGCAGCTTTGCCGTCTCGGCGAGCACCTCGTCGAGCGGCCACATGGTGACGTGGGGATCGTAGGGCGAGTGCGGGCGGCTCTGGCGCGGCTGCGACCAGCCGGCCATCATCAGGGTCTGCCCATCGTGCACTGCGCGCACCGCGGCGTTTCCCATGCGCGCGGCCAGCATGCGGTCAAATGCACTGGGTGACCCGCCGCGCACCACGTGACCGAGCACCGTGATGCGGGTATCGACGTCGGGGAAGCGCTCGCCGATGCGCTCGTCGACCGCCTGCTTGAGGCGCAGCGAGTCCATCTTGATGCCCTCGCTCTTGAGCACCATCACGTGCCGCCGCCCGCCCTGTCGCGAGTAGGCCGCTTCGATGGCGCGCAGCACCTGATCCACAATCGCCTCTTCGCCCTTGCCGCTCTCGGGAAAGAGCACGGCATCGGCCGCCGCGGCAATGCCGGCCGCCATCGCCAGATAGCCGCAGTCGCGCCCCATCACCTCGATGATGAAGGTGCGCTGGTGCGACAGCGCGGTGTCGGCGATGCGGTCGCACGCCTCGACGATCGTGTTCATGGCGGTGTCGACGCCAATCGAAAGGGCGGTGCAGCCGATGTCGTTGTCGATCGAGGCCGGAATGCCCACCACGCGCAGCTCGCGCCCGTCGTGACACAGGGTGCCTGCCAGCGAAGCGGCGCCTGCCAGCGAGCCGTTGCCGCCCAGCACCACCAGCCCGCTCAGGCGGGTCGCGCGAATCGCCTCCTGCGCCCGCAGCCGCCCTTCCGGCGTTGGAAAGACCTTGCTGCGCGCGGTGCCCAGAAGCGTGCCGCCGCGCCGCGCTGCATCATCGAGGGCGCGCAGGCTGATGGCCCGCACCCGCCCCTCCATGAGCCCCTTGTAGCCGTCCTCGACACCCAGGATTTCGAGGCCCAGGCCGGCCCCCACCTTGGCGGCGGCGCGCAGGGCTGCATTCATGCCCGGCGCATCGCCTCCCGAGGTCAGGAGCCCAACGCGGTCACCCTTATTGAGTTCTGGTCGCAGCGGTTCCATCGCCCCTCGCTTGCGCTTCTTTAGGAGGCGCTGCTCGACTTCAGCGCCGGCTTGATGTTGCTCTCGATGATCTCGCGCAGCGTCGTCGGCGTCGTGGTGTCCGGCGTGCGCGGCTCGGCCGAGTCCATGCGGCCGTCGAGCACGGCCTGATACATCTCACAGTAGAGGTTTGCGGCAAACTCCGGCAGCCCAAATCCGAGCATCGCCTGCCGGGCGGCCTCGACGGGAACCTGCTGGTAGGCAATGGGGCGTCCCAGCTCGCGGCTGAGCTCGGCGGCGACCGCGTTCTGGGTCATGTCCTTGGGACCGTGCACGCCGACGATGCGGTGGCCATGCCAGCTGCTGAGCAGGTAGGCGGCGGCCTTGTGCGCGATGTCCTTGGTGGCAACCATGGGAAACGGCCGGTCGGCGGGCAGCGGCGAGTAGATGGTGCCGGCTGCGATCGCGTGGAGGTCGCGCTGCATGTTCTCCATGAAGAATGCGGCGCGCAGCGAGGCGACGTTGGGCAGGTGGCGCTGAAACTCGTTCTCGATGCTCAGCAGCACGCCCACCGGGCCGGTTCCGTGGCCGGTGTGGGCGCCGACGCTGGACAGCAGGACCACGGTCTTGACGCCGTGCTTGCGGGCGCTGTGGGCGGCAGCCGAGGCCGCGCCCAGCGACCAGTCGTAGTAGTCGGGGCGCGACGCCGGCGGGGTCAGCCAGAACAGAGAGCGAGCACCATGAAAGGCGCTGTCGAGCACCTTGGGGTCATCCGTGGAGCCCAGCACAACCCGTGCGCCGCGCGCAGCCAGGTCCTGGACCTTCTCCGGCGTGCGGCTGATGATGGTGATCGACTCACCGACGTCGAGCAGCAGGTTGCAAAGGGTGCGGCCGATGTTCCCGCTCGGAGTATTGATGACGATGCTCATGGTTGGCTTCCTCTGATTTCAGCTTTTTGCCCCGGTGACAGACGATTGGCAGCCTGGCCGGTTCGACGTTGAGATCGGACGAAAAAACGGCAACCTACTCTAACAGGTTCTGATAGTGCGGAAAAGCACGCAGGCTCCGGCGACGATATGCCATTTGTGCTGTTAAACATGTACAATGTATTACTATAAATCGATAATAAGTAGTTAAGTACACATTATTTAATTCGATAATCAGGCAGAAGGAAAACGAGATGCGCAAGATGCTGTTCGGTCTGACGTCTGGTTTGCTGGCTGCGGGGCTGCTGGTCTCGTCCTTGGCCGTCGCCAAGCCGCAGCCCGCCCCGGCGCCCGCAGGCCCTCCGCCGGGCAAGGGGCGCTTCATGGGCGCGCACCCGCTCATGGCCCGTCCCGGCGCCGGCTACTGCTATATCGACGTGCCGCATGTGCACGACTACATGCCCGACAAGCCGACGCTCTATCAGCCGGTCGGCGAGTCCTATGTCTTTACCGGCGATCCGGTGCCCTTCGGCTACGAGGGCAACAAGACCGTCTTTTACGGCCACCACCCGGTGCCGCTCCAGGCCGAGGCCGGTCAACCGATTGCGAGCCCGCATCCGCCGACCTTCTGCTTCATGAAGGGGCCGCACTATCACGAGTATCCGGTGCCCGAGGGGCCGGGCTTCAAGGCCCAAAACGACGTCAACTTCTACATCGGGCCGGTGCCTCCCGAGGCCGCGCGCGTGCGTCCCCAGGCCGAGCAGGCGCTGGAGATCGAGTATCGCCCGTACGTGGCGCAGCGCCCGCAAGTGACCGTGACGCCGCCGGCAGAGTGGGCGGGCGTGACCTGGGTCGCGCCGCCGCCGCCGGCCGTCGTCGCTGCGCCGCCGCCGGTCGTGGTGAGTGCGCCGCCGCCGCAGGTGGTGGTCGCCGCCCCACCGCCGGCCGTCGTGGTCGCCGCTCCGCAGCCGCAGGTCGTGATCGCCGCTCCGCCGCCGACCGTCGTGGTCACGCCGCCGCAGCCGGTGATCATCGGGCCCGCCGGTCCGGGCGTCATCTACATGCATGGTCACGGTCCTGGTCACGGTCCCGGTCACTGGGGCAAGGGGCCGGGTCGCGGCCCGGGTCCCGGGCCGGGCTGGGGCAAGGGCAAGGGCAAGGGGCACTGGAAGCACTGGTAGGGTTGAACTCGCAACAGGCGCCCTGTACCGTGAGCCCATGCGCCTTGCCCCCGCTCTGTTTCTCTCGCTCTCCTGTCTATCCCTGGCCGGCGTTGGCTCGGTTGCGGCTGGACCGACGGCCCCGGCCCCCAAGTCGGCCCATGGCGGCGCTGCGGGCGCGGCGCCGGTCAGCGTGCTGCCCTTCATCGAGGACGACTACAAGACCGCCCGCCAGCAGGCCGTGAGCAGCAAGCGCCTCCTCGTGGTCGACGCCTGGGCCGCGTGGTGCCACACCTGCCTGAGCATGCGCAACTTCGTGTTCACCGATGCGCGGCTGCGCCCGGTCGCCGACAAGTTCGTCTACCTGGCCATCGACACCGAGCAGCCGGGCAACGCCGACTTCGTGGCGCGCTTCCCCATCCAGAGCTGGCCCACGCTGCTTGTACTGGATTCAATGCCTGGGGCAGCTGGCCCGGCAGACGGCGCCCGCGTGCTGGCCCGCTTCACCGGGGCCATGACCGCCCCCGAGCTGCTCGCTCGCCTGGAGGAGCTGGCGCGCGCGACCTCGGCCGAGCAGGTTCCGCTGGGCGAGGCCGATGCCGCCGCTGCGGCCGGTCGCTGGGCCGCCGCCGCCGTGCTCTATGCCCGCGCCGCCGCCCGGCCGGAGCTGCGCGTGCGCGCCCGCCTGGGCCAGATCCAGTCGCTGCGCCGCTTGGGCCAGAGCCAGGCCTGCGCCGAGCTGGCCGAGGCCGCCCACGACGAGGTGGGCCGCAGCGCCACCGCCACCGATTTTTTCTCGTATGGGGCGCTGTGCCTGGACAGTGTCTCTGACGTCGACACCCGCCAGCGGCTGCGCCAGAAGCTGCGCGGCTACCTGGAGGCCGTGGTCACCGACCCCGCCGCGCCGCTGCTTCCCGACGATCGCAGCGACGGCTACGGCACCCTGACCGAGCTGGCCGATGGCCTGGGCGATGCGGCCGGCGGCGACCGCTACACCGAGGCGCGCCTTCAGCTGCTGGAGGCCGCCGCCGCGCAGGCCAAGGGCCCGGTGGCTGCCGCGACCTACGACGCCCATCGCCTGGAGTGCTATCGCCGGCTCAAGCGCTACCCGCCCGCCGAAGCGATGCTGCTGGCGTCGGAAAAGGTGATGCCGGACGACTACAATCCGCCCGCGCGGCTGGCCCGGCTCTATTTCGACATGGGGCGCCTTGACGACGCGCTCGGCCGCATCGACCGCGCCCTGCGGCTGGCCAAGGGGCCGCGCCGCGTCGGGATGCTGGAGCTCAAGGCGAGCATCCAGCACGGGCTTGGCCAGACCCGCCCCGCCATCGCCACGCTCGAAGAGGCGCTGCGGCTGGCGCAGCCGGCCTCGCCCGCCGCCGAGGCGCTGCGCACCAAGGCCGCCGAGCTGCGCAAGAACATCGAGGCGCTGCACCGCACGCTGGAGCCCGAGCCGGGTCCGCAGCCGCGTCCCCGCACTCCGCGCGGACGGCCCCGCGTCGCCGGCCGCGAGAACACGCTGTGATGCGGCGATGAGGGTCGCGGCCATCCAGTTCAAGGCTCAGAAGGGGCGTCCGCAGGAGTCGCTGTCCTCGCTGAGCCAGCTGATCGTCGCGGCCGGCGAGCACGGCGCCAAGCTCATCGTCTGTCCCGAGATGGCGCTGACCGGCTACCTGTTTGCCGACGGGAATGCCGCCGGTGCGGTGGCCGAAAGCAAGGATGGCGCCGGGCTGGCGAGCCTGGGCGCGCTGGCGGTGCGCTTTCAGGCCACCCTCGTCTGCGGCTATGCCGAGCGCGGGCGCGGGCGGCTCTACAACTCTGCGCGCGTCATCGGTCCCGACGGGCAGCTTGTGTACAACTACCGCAAGCGGCTGCTCTACGACAGCGACCTCACCTGGGCCGCGGACGGCGACACCCGCTATCCGCTGCTGGCGATGCCCGGACTCAAAGAGGCCAAGCTCAGCGTCGGCATCTGCATGGATCTGAACGACGACCGCTTCACCGCTTTTCTGCGGCGCATGCGGCCGCGGCTGGTCGCGTTCTGCACCAACTGGCTGGATCAGGGGCAGGATGTGCTGCCCTACTGGCAGTATCGGCTGCTCGGCACCCAGAGCTACTTCATCGCCGCCAACACGTATGGCAGCGAAGAGGAGCCCGGGCACCCGCTGACCCGTTTCTGCGGCGGCTCGACGATCCTGGATCCGTCGGGAGAGCCCCTGGCGCGGGCCCCGCACGCGGGCGATGCGGTCGTGCTGGCCGACATTCCCGAGGAAATCTAGAGGAAACAAGCATGCTTGGCGTGTCCAAAAAAATTGGGGCGGTCGGTGTCTTCGGGGTGCTCGCGCTGTCGGCCTGCGCCGGTACAGCTCCGACGGTGGTTGAGCCCAAGGCGCCGGCACCTGCGCCGGCTGCGGCTGCGCCTGCGCCTGGCGCCGACTCGCCGCATGGGCACCGCCGCCCGCCGCTGGCCTTGCGCGATGGTCGCAGCGGAGCGCCGCTCACGCGCGAGGCATTTGGCGAAAAGCTGCGCGCCGCCCGCGCCATCTTCGTCGGCGAGCAGCACAACAGCCCCTCTTCGCACCAGGCGCAGCTCGACGTGCTCACGCAGCTGTACGGCATCGATCGCGATCTCGGGCTGGCGGTCGAGATGCTGCCGCGCCGGCTCCAGCCGCAGCTCGATGCCTTTCTGGCCGGCTCGCTCGACGAGGATGGCTTCCTGGCCGCGGTCGACTGGCCGCACACCTGGGGCTTCAGCTATGCGCTTTATCGCCCGCTGTTCGAGTTCTGTCGCGTCCACGGGCTGCGCATCTACGCCTTGAACGCCCCGCGCGAGCTGAGCAAGGCCGTAAACCAGCGCGGCATCGAGGGCCTCTCGCCCGACGAGCGGGTGCTGTTGCCGAGCGGCCATCCGTGGCCCACGCCCGATCCGCATCGCCGCTTCCTCCGCCAGATCTTCGACGGCCATCCCAGCGCTCCGGGCACCGATCCGGCGGCGCGCGAGGCCGCCTTCGAGCGCTTCTACAGCGCGCAGCTCATCTGGGACGAGAGCATGGCGCAGGCGGTGGCCGAGGCGCTGGCCGGCAAGTCGGCGCCGCACCGGCTGCTGGTGCTGGCCGGCGTCGGACACGTCGGTCCGTTTGCGATGCCCGGCCGCGCGACGCGGCGCGGCGTGAGCCCAATCCTGACCGTGGGACCGATCGAGCAGGGTGAAGAGGCCTTGCCCAAGGATGCCGAGGCCGTGGACGCGGTGGTGGTCATCGAGAGGGACACCCCACCCTCCGCGCATGGCCCCGTCCCGGGCAAGTAGGAGCGCGCCTCTGCCCCTGCTACAATCGACGGATCCGAATCTGCGCATCCGGATGGGCAGGGGGCATGTCGTGAGCTGGCGTAACTGGGCCGTTTGGAAGCTGCTGGTCTCAGCGCCGAAGGGACCTGCGATGGCGATCTGCGGCTCTGCGCTGCACAAGGTCGAGCTGCTCAAGCTGGGCGGCGGCGACCTGCGCAAAGGTGAGGTCATCTATTATCAGCGGCAGCTGGAGGCCGATCTCAAGCGCCTGCCCGCTGACGATCCGCAGCTCATCGCCGACAGCGAGGTGCTGGTCCGCATGCTCGACCGAGCGGGCCGAAGCGCGGAGGCCGATGCGCTGGTCCGTCAGGCCGTCGAGCGGTCTCGGGGCACGCGCGAGACCCCGGAGCTGGCGACCTCGCTCTACGGTCTCGGCTCCCGCTTTTCGAGCCGGGGCGAGCTCGCCGAGGCCGAGCGGCTGCTGGGTCGTGCGGTGGCCTGCGCGGGCAGCGCCGGTCCGCTTGAGCCCACGCTGGCGCTCAGGACGCACGCCGAGGCGCTACAGGGACTCAATCGCCTCGCGGAGGCGCAGCGGCAGCTGGAGCGGGCGCTGGAGCTGCTGGATGCCAAGCCGCGAAACGATCTGTCCAGGGCATTTGTTTTGCGCCAGCTATCTGCGGTGCTGTCAGACCAGGGGCAGCTGGCCAGGGCCGAGCCGCTGCTGGCCGCGGCCGAGTCCGAGGTGCGCCGCCTCATGGGCGACGACTACTGGCAGACTGGTGAGCTCATGGACGAGCGCGCGCAGCTGCTCCGTCGCCTCGGCCGCAGCGGCGAGGCCGCCAAGCTGGAGGTTGCGGTGCGCAAGATCCTGGAGGCCGCGACCCAGAATCAGCACTTCGATGCCGCGGCGCGGGCGCGCTGGCAGGAGCGGCTGAAAGCGCTGACCGCCCGCACCCGCCAGTAGTCCTGCCGATGCACGGGCCTGGGTTTTTGCTGGGCTTACGGGGAGGGGTGCGAGGCGGCGGACGACGATGATGGGGCGTGCACGCGCTCGATGCGCACCTGCGGATCGCGGCGATCGGGGCGCGTCGAGGCGCGCATGAACGGCGTCGCCACCGAGTAGGCCACGCCGAACGTCGAGGCATCGCCATCGATGCGGATGGCGCCGATATCGCTGCCGCGCACGCCGCCGCGCCGGCAGATCATGGCCAGGAGCCGCTGCGGCGTGGCTCCGTGCCGGCGGCCGAAGTTCACCCGAAAGACCACCAGCCGCTCGCGCTCGCCATCCTTGCCGCCGCCTCGGGGGCGTTCGCGGCCCGAGCCCTGATATGAGCTCTGATAGGGGGTCTGGCCGGGCTCGCGGCGCGGACGCTCGGTGAAGACCGGGATCGAGCGCGGCGCGCACGGCCCCTCCCAGCGGATCTCCGCGAGCAGCGCCGCCACGATGGCCACCGGATCGCCGGTCTCGACAAGCCCGGTCGCAAACGCGGTCTGGCGCGCCACGGCCTCGGGGTCGGGCGGCGCGAGCAGGCGGGCCCGCAGCCGCGCCTCGGCGGCCTCGCGCAGCTCGCTGCTGCTGGGCACGGGCTGCCACAGGGGGCGCGCTCCGGCCACGCGCAGCAGATACTGCGCCTTGTTGCGCGCCGCCGGCGGCAGGATGAGGATGCTCGTGCCCTTGCGTCCGGCCCGTCCGGTGCGTCCGGCCCGATGGATCAGGCCCTCGGCATCGTGCGGCAGGTCCATGTGCACCACGCGCGTCACTTCGGGCACATCGAGCCCGCGCGCCGCCACGTCGGTGGCCACCAGCTGGTGCACCCGCCCGGCGCGAAAGGCATCCAGCGTGTTGGTGCGGTCGCGCTGCGCCATCTCGCCCGAAAGACAGGCCGCGGTGAAGCCCTGATCGTTCAGGGCTGCGGCGACCTCGCCGGCCTCGGCCCGCTGCCGCACGAAGACCAGGGTGCGCTCCTCGGGCGCGGCCAGAAGCACGTTGATCAGCGCATCGCGCGCCATGGAGTGCGGCACCAGATGCACGATGTGCTGGATGTTCGCATTGGCAGAGCCCTGCGGATCGAGCGTGAGCCGCACCGGGTCGCGCTGGTAGCGCCGCGCCAGCGTGACGATCGAGTCGGGCAGCGTCGCCGAGAGCATGACCGTGCGCCGCTCGCTGGGCAAGAGCTGGAGGATCGCCTCCAGCTCCTCGCGGAAGCCCATGTCGAGCATCTCGTCGGCCTCGTCCAGCACCACGGTCGCAATCTTGGACGGATCGATCGCGCTGCGGCCCAGGTGGTCGTTGAGGCGCCCCGGCGTTCCCACCAGAACCTCGCAGCCCATGGCCAGCTCGCGCAGCTCGCCGCCGACGCTGGTGCCGCCGGTGACAACGCCGACCCGCAGCCCCAGCGGCGCCAGCAGCCACAGCAGCTCGTTTCGCACCTGCGAGGCCAGCTCGCGCGTCGGGGCAATGACCAGGGCCTGCGGCGCGCAGACATAGGGGCTGGCCAGCTTGCCCTTGGACCGGGTCTGGGGGGCTCTTTCCTGACGCACGAGCCCCGGAGCGATAAGCAGGCCGAATGCCACGGTCTTGCCAGAGCCGGTCTGCGCCGACACCAGCACATCCCGTCCAGCCACATCAGCTTGCAGCAGCGCGGCCTGTACTGCCGTCGCTGTCGTATACCCACGTTCATCGAGCACGGCCAACACCCGCGCGTCGATACCTAGCCCCGAAAACGCAGGGCTCTCCACAGTTTCCTCAAACAAGACCTACTCCCAAAAAGAGGGCGGGACTATAGAGCCGCCCCGCCAAAAGGCAAGGGACATCGCCGCTTGGAGGCGCGAGCTACCGAGGCTGAAACGTTTTTTAAGAGGCGGGTTCGGCGATGTAGCCGATGGGGTGGCCGGTGCGGGCCCAGAAGCGCACGGCAATGGGATCGAGCTCCTGGACACGCTCGGCGGCATCGGGAGGCAGGAGCACGTGGGTCTCGGGGCTGGTCGCCGCGGCGGAGGCGTGGGCCTTGCTCTTTTGCGGCTGGCGCAGCTCGTCGAGCATGGAGCGGCGCTTGGCGTGGCGGACCTCGGTGGCCTCGATGCCAGGCTTGTCGCCAACCGGCATGCGCTCGACCACCGCGATCGAGCCCTGGAGCAGCTGATCGTGCAGGGCCTCGCTGACCATGAGATAGCCGATGTGGTTGTCGCGCTGCACGAAGTAGAAGCGGTTCTTGCCGGGGCGGTTGCTGCGCACGGCCCAGCGGTCGCAGATGTTGCGCACGCGGTTCTGCTGCTCATGGCGGCGGCGCTCGGCGGCGCGCTCCTCTTCGCGGCGGCGCTGCTCCTCGGCTTCGGCGGCCTGGCGCTCGGCGAAGAGGCGCTGGCGCTCGGCCTCTTCTTCGGCCTGCTTGTCGATCCCCTTTTGCTTCTTTTCGCGACGGTCCTGGATGTCGCTCTGTTGCTTCTGCTTCTTGTCGACAAGCCCGGCCTTGAGCAGCTTGTCGCGCAGGTTCTGCATCGCCATGCCTCCGATCATCGACAGGTCGATGGCCCGGGGCAATGGCTAACGCCGAGCATTGCAAAAGTCTGCGAAACGGCCCGCTGATTTACGGCAAGAGCATGCCGCGCACGCCCCTGAGCAGCTCGTCGCGCTCGGGGACGGCGATGTGGCAGCGGGCCAGCGTCTGCTCCAGGCTGCGCAGAAGCTCGGCCACCCGATCCTGGGCGAGATTTTGCGCCCGCCAGCGCCGCGCAACAGCCGGCGCATCGCATGGACCGCTCGCCACCGCGCACACGAGCTCGGCCAGCTGCGCGCCGGGTTGCTGACCGCCTGCCTGCGCCGCCCAGTCAGAGGCCAGCGTGGCCACGGCCCGCTGCCCGCCCAGTCGCACGAACAGCGCTTCGTCGCCCTCGGCGTGGCCGACCGGCGGCTGCGGGCGCGGGCCGCAGGCCAAAAGCAGAGCAGCCAAAAAGGCAGATCGCAGCAGATGTTGGATAGCGTGCAGCGCCACGGTTGGGTTTATGGCATACCTTCCGTACCTTTTTTCTGAACTTAAGGAGAGTCCGTACATGCCGGAGACTCTTGAGACGCTGGCTCGCCGCTCCGCATCCGTGCTGGTTCCCCTGGTCGCCCTGGTCGGGCTGACCGTGGGCGCTGGCTGCCGGATGGATCCTACCGACAATCCCCCGGGCTCAAACCCAGATATGGCGGCGCCGGCCGACATGGCGCTGCCGCCGGTCTCCGCGGTCATCGAGTGCCCCGGCCAGCCGCTGCCCGAGCCGCCGGCCGGCAGCCGCTGCGTCTTTACCGCCAGCCCCACGGCCAGCAAGCGACTGCTCTTGCGCGGCACCGTGCTCATGCCCGATCGGGTGCTGCACGGCGGCTCGGTGGTCGTCGACGAGATGGGCAAGATCGCCTGCGCCGACTGCGACTGCGCCAGCGCCGCCATGGACGCCGCGCAGATCGTCTGCCGCGACGGCGTGATCTCGCCTGGCCTCATCAACACGCACGACCACATCACCTATACCAAGGCCGCTCCCGGCACCCATCCCACCAACCGCTACGACCACCGCCACGAGTGGCGCCTGGGTGTAAACGGCGACCCGACGCGGCCCAAGATCCCGGTTCCCGGCGGCAACAATGCGCAGGCGGTGCAGTGGGGCGAGCTGCGGCAGCTCATGGCCGGCACCACCTCGCTCGTGGGCTCGGGGCAGGCGCCGGGCGTGCTGCGCAACATCGACACCTCCAGCCAGGAGGGGCTGGGGCAGACGGCAGTCGATTTCGACACCTTCCCGCTCGGCGACTCGGGCGGCGAGCGGCTGACGGCCGGCTGCGGCTACCCGAACATCCACAAGAGCGACTCGATCGCCAAGGACGACTCCTACGAGCCGCACATTAGCGAGGGCGTGAACCTGGAGGCGCGCAACGAGTTTCTGTGCATCGGTCAGACGGCCAACGGCGGTCAGAACCTGCTCGTCGACAAGACCGCGATCATCCACGGCATCGCGCTCACCGCCGGGGACGCGTGCCTGCTCGCGCAGCGCGGGTCGGCGCTCATCTGGTCGCCGCGCAGCAACGTGTCGCTGTACGGCCACACCGCGCAGGTGCCGATGGTGGATCGGGCCGGCGGCCTGATTGCGCTTGGCACCGACTGGACGGCCTCGGGCTCCATGAACCTCCTGCGCGAGCTCAAGTGCGCCGATCAGCTGAACCAGCATCAGTACGGCGGCTACTTCAGCGCCGAGATGCTGTGGCGCATGGTCACGCTGAGCGCCGCCAAGGTCACGGCCACCGACGACGTGATTGGGCTCATCCAGAACGGGTATGTTGGCGATTTGACGATCTTTTTGGGCTCTGAGACGCGGCGCGACCACGCGGCGGTGGTGCAGGCGAGCGTCGAGGACGTGCTGCTGGTGCTGCGCGGCGGGCTGCCCATGTATGGCGATGCCGCACTCATGGAGGGGCTGGGCGCTGGCATCGCGGCCAAGTGCGAGAGCCTCGATGTCTGCTCGGTCGAGAAGCGGCTGTGCGTCGAGCGTGAGACGGGCAAGACCAAGGACGCGCTGGAGACGGGGGCCGGCAAGCCGATCTACCAGATGTTCACCTGCGGCGCTCCGGCCGACGAGCCCAGCTGTGTGCCGCTGCGCGCGGGTCAGTTCGACGGTCAGTCGACTGCCGACGATCCCGACGGGGACGGCCTGCGCGGCGTGGCCGACAACTGCCCGAGCGTGTTCAACCCGATCCGACCCATGGATAGCGGCGTTCAGGCCGACACCGACGGCGATGGTGTTGGCGATGCCTGCGACGTCTGCCCGCTCGACAAGAACACCACGCTGTGCCCCATGACGCGCGGCGCTGACTGCGACGCCGACGGCATTCCCGACACCATGGACAACTGCCTGGGCGTGAGCAACGCCGACCAGAAGGACCTGGACATGGACGGGCAGGGCGATGCCTGCGACGTCTGTCCGCTCTACGCCAACCCCATGGCGGGACCGTGTCAGTTCTCGGTCAAGGAGCTGCGCGATCCCGGTCGCGGGCTGCGTCCTCCCGTCGGTACCAAGGTCAAGGTCGACAAGCTGCTGATCGTCGGGCTGCGCAGCAAGACCAGCTTCGGCTTCCACGCCCGCGACCTCGACGCGCCGCAGGACTACGCCGGCATCCAGGTCTTCATGGGCGGCATGGCGCCGCCCAAGGCCAGCGATGGCACCGTGCTTCAGGTGGGTCAGGTGGTGAGCGTCGTCGGCACGTTCGCGGTCTATCAAAATCAGGACGAGATCGACAGGCCCACGAGCATCGTCATCACCGGCACCGCACCGGTCGATCCGCTGGACTTGCAGACGCGCGACCTCGTCGGTGGCATGGCGGGGCAGGCCGAGCGGCTGGAGAACCTGCTGGTGCGCGTGCAGGGCGTGAACATGCGGCGGCTGGTGGCCATGACCGGCGATGACGACTTCTTTGTCACCGACGACGCGGCCGAGACCTGCCAGGCTGCGGCGCCGACCTGCACGCGCATCGGCGACTTCCTCTTCGACGGTGGAAAAACAGACGGGCTGCCGGCGTTCACCGCCGGCGGCACGCTTTCATCGGTGGTGGGGATCGTAAACGGCTTCGCGAATCAGTACAGCATCGAGCCGCGCCAGGCGTCGGACCTTACGCCTTGAGGGCGCTCAGCGCGGTGCGCCCGGCGTAGCGGGCGGCTGTGCCCAGCTCCTCTTCGATGCGGAGGAGCTGGTTGTACTTGGCGAGGCGCTCGCCGCGGCAGGGGGCGCCGGTCTTGATCTGGCCGGCGCTGGTGGCGACGGCCAGATCGGCGATGAAGTCGTCGCTGGTCTCGCCCGAGCGGTGGCTGATGACGGTGCGGTAGCCGGCCGCCTGCGAGGTGCTGATGGCGTCCATGGTCTCGGTCAGCGTACCGATCTGGTTCAGCTTGATGAGCACCGCGTTGGCGACGCCATCGGCGATGCCGCGGCGGATGATCCCAGGGTTGGTGACGAACACATCGTCGCCGACCAGCTGGTGATCCTTGCCCAGCTGCCGGGTCAGCTGCTGCCAGCCGGCCCAGTCGTCCTCGCCCAGCCCATCCTCGATCGAGAGGATCGGGAACTGGCGCACCCAGTCGGCCCAGAAGTCGATCATCTGGGCGGTGGTGCGGCGGCTGCCGTCGGACTTTTTGAACACGTACTCGCCGTCCTGGTAGAACTCGCTGGCGGCCGCGTCCAGGGCGAGCACGATGTCGGTGCCGGGCTTGAGGCCGGCGTGCTCGATGGCGGCCAGCAGGACCTCGACCGCCTCGACGTTGGCCTTGAGGTTGGGGGCAAAGCCGCCCTCGTCGCCGACCGCGGTGATCATGCCACGCTTTTTCAGCAGCGACTTCAGCGCCTGATAGGTCTCGGCGCCCCAGCGCATGGCCTCGGAGAAGCTGGGCGCTCCGACGGGCAGGATCATGAACTCCTGCAGGTCGACGCTGTTGTCGGCGTGGGCGCCGCCGTTGATGACGTTGAGCAGCGGCACGGGCAGCGTTGTACCCTGTCCAAGATGGCGGTAGAGCGGCACCTTCAGGGACGCCGCAACGGCGCGCGCCACGGCCATCGAAACGCCGAGCAGCGCATTGGCGCCGAGCTTGCCTTTGTTCTCGGTGCCGTCGAGCTCGCGCAGCCGGGCATCCACGGCTGTCTGATCGCCGGCCGCCATGCCGGCGAGCGCACTGGCGCAGGTCGTGTTCACGTGTCCCACCGCGTGCTGCACGCCCTTGCCCTTGTAGCGGCTGCCGCCGTCGCGCAGCTCGATCGCTTCGCGGCTGCCGGTGGACGCTCCCGACGGCACGGCCGCGCGTCCAAAGCTGCCGTCGTCCAGGTGGACATCGGCCTCCAGCGTCGGAAACCCGCGCGAGTCGAGGATCTCCCGCGCCCTTACTGTCTTGATGATTCTGGTGGTGCTCATGGTGCTCTGGCTGCCTTACTTATAAATGTCCATGATGTCTTGGAGCAGCTTCACACCGGCGGGGAAGGGGCGCTGGAACGAGTTGCGGCCGATGATCGAGCCGAAGCCGCCGCCGTCGCGAATGGCGCGGATCTCCTCCATCAGCGACTGATCGTCCTTGGCCTCGCCGCCCGAGAAGATGAGGATGCGCTTGCCGCCAAAGCAGCACTGCACCACGTGGCGGACGCGCTCGGTCAGGGTCGCGCGCGGCGGCTTCTGGGCGTCGTAGACCTTCTGCGCCTCGGGCTGCTCGATGCGCTCCTTGGGCAGCTTGACCTTGACGATGTGGGCGCCCAGCTCGGCGGCGATGTGCGCCCCGTAGGAGACCACGTCGAGCGACAGCTCGCCCTCCTTGGAGATGCCGGTGCCGCGCGGGTAGCTCCACACCACCACGACCAGGCCCGCGGCCTTGGCTTCCAGCGTCAGCTCGCGCAGGTTCTCGTACATGCTGTTGCGGTCGCTGGAGCCGGGGTAGATCGTGTAGCCGATGCCGACGCAGCCCAGGCGCAGTGCGTCTTCCACGCTGCCGGTCATCGCCGAGCAGGGCTCGATCTTGGACAGCGAGTCGCTGTTGTTAATCTTGAGGATGAGCGGCACCTGCCCGGCGAACTTGCCGGCGCCGGCCTCCAGAAATCCGAGCGGCGCCGCGTAGGCGTTGCAGCCCGACTCGATGGCCAGCCGGAAGTGATAGTCCGGGTCCATGGCGTCGGGGTTCATGCCGAACGAGCGGAACGGTCCGTGCTCGAAGCCCTGGTCGACGGGGAGGATGACCAGGCGGCCGCTGCCGGCGAGCCGACCGTGCATGAGCAGGCGGGCCAGGTTGGTCAGCGTGCCGGGGTTATCCGACGGATAGTTGGCCAGGATCTCTTTGACTCGGGCCGTGACGGTGTTGGCGTGGGGCGTCATGTTTCCTCGCTAAGCGCTGTCGAGAGTTGAGCCAGCATGCCGAAAAACCGGCGAACCGACAAGCTCGACCCCACGTTAGCGGAATCAGTGGCTGAGCGGCTGGGCCTTGACCAAGTAAGCGAGAGCTAAGTCAGAGTAAGATGGCGAAGAGGCGGCATTTTTCCCGGTCGCTTTTCCGACCTGGGCTCGCCAGTTTCGCCTTTTTACGACGCGCAAGGAGCCACCGATGTTGCTACGCCGACGGAGTTGCTCAAAAGTTGGACCCGCAGCCTGGAGCCTGCTGCCGCTGCTGCTCGCCGTGGGAGGAGCGGTCGGCTGCTTTCATGCGCCGCCGCTGCCCATCGACGAGGGGTGGGTCGTGCAGCAGGTCTCGTCGCGCTACCGGGAGTTTTTCCCGACCGCCCCGGCCAGCCAGCACCAGCCGCTGCCGCAGGTGCAGGCGCAGAGCGAAGACGAGGACTCGGTGGGCCTGTTGCGACCGCGCTTTGGCCTGCCCGAGATCGTCCAGGCGGGCACGTCGTTTTCGCTGGAGCTCCTGGAGCACTCGACGGGCAGCCTGCCGACCGTGGCGCTGCTGCGTCCCGAGGTCACGACCGCCGAGGCCGACGCCTGCCTGCGCGGGGTCAGCGTGCCGGGCTGCCATCGGCTCCAGAGCGAGCCGGTCGAGCGGACGCCGGCTCCGGGCGCGTCCGGCGGGCTGAGCGTCGCCCGCTACCTGGTGCGGCTCGACAGTCCGCTGCTGCCGCCGCCGGGCGGCTACGATCTGCTGGTGCAGGGCCAAGGCCCAGGGTCGGGCGCAGGCGCCGCTGGGGACGATCCGCCGACGCGCGCGCCGCGGGCGGTGTGGCTGCGCGCCGACGATCCGGCGACGGTGCGGCAAGTGCGGGTGGCGCACCTCTCGGACCTACATGTGGGCAAGGGCCTGGGCAACAAAGCAGCGCTCATCCAGGCGCATCTGAAGCAGGTGGTGGCCGACGTCAACCGCCAGGCGCCGGATCTGGTGATCGTCACCGGCGACATCGTAAACAGCGGCCAGCGCCCGCAGCTGTGGCCGATCGCGCAGGAGCTGCTCGGCGGGATCGCGTCGCCGGTGCTGGTGGTGCTGGGCAATCACGACATCGAGTTCATGGCCCGCGGCATGCGGCCGGTGCGTCGCTACGGCGAGGGCTGGACGAACTTTTCGCGCGCTTTTCACCCGTTCCTGCACTTCTCGCTGAGCCTGGGCGGCTACGACTTCGTGGGCTTTGACAGCGGCCCGGCCGAGCGCACGCCGCGCATCCTGACGCGCGGCCTGCATCCGTCGAGCGTGGCGCTCTTGCGCGGCGACATCCTGCGCGCCGCCGAGCGCGGGCAGCGAGGGGTGGTGCTGTTCAGCCATGCGCCGTCGCGGGCCGCGACTTTTACCGGGGTGGCGCCGCGCTCGTCGGGATTTTTTGGGCGCATGCGCTACGGCAACACCGCGTTCGAGCGGCTGCTCGTCGAGGCGGCGGGGCGCGGGCAGCGGGTCCTACATCTGGCCGGGCACACGCACTGGTCAGACGTGTTCGAGCTGGATCAGCCTTCGCGGCAGTTCCGTCGCTGGCCGCTGGAAGCCCTGTCGCCGTGTCCGCGGCCGCTGCTGAGCCCCGTGGCGCTCATCACCACGCAAGCGGCCGGACACAGTGGCCTTTTCAGCAAGGCCAATGCGCGCGGCTACGGCTACTCGCTGATCACGCTCGGCGGCTCGCATCCCGAGCTGGAAGTCTTCCGCTATGGCACCAATGCCTCGACGCAGTGTGAGCGCAACCTCGCGCGCCGCTTGGCCGATACTTCGGTTGGCAGTAAACTACTCTGAAGGTGAGGAGTCTATGAGCAGCAAGGACGAGTCCCAGGGCCCTGGGCAGGGCGGACAAGACGAAGAAGAGTCGACGTTCCGCCTGGACCAGGAGATCACCCGCAAGTATGACCCGACGGCGCTGTCGAAGCTGATTGTACGGGATGCGGGACGGGGCGAGGCGCTGGATCTGCACACCCGCTCGCGTATGGAGCAGCACCTGGGCGGCGACTTCAGCAACGTGCGCGTGATCCGCGGACCGCTGGCCGAAGAGGTGACGTCCCGGTATCGCGCCGACGCAGTTACCGTCGGTGGAACCGAGCTCATTCTGGTGCGCGAGGGCTGGCAGTCGAACTTTCAGAGTGCCGAGGGCGCCGCACTGCTTGCGCACGAGCTGACGCACGTTCAGCAGTCGCAGCGCGGCCTGCACTTCGCGACGCACGGTCACGACGACGCCGACAGCGAGACGGAGGCGCCCGCGTACGGCGTGCAGGCGATGGTTCAGGCCGCCGAGTCGGGCCGCAACATCATGGAAGAGGCCATGAAGCGGCAGCTCCTCGCCGAGCGCAAGGTCTGGGAAGAAGTGAAGAAGGCAGCCAAGGAGGCCATGAAAAAGATGAAGGAGCTCGGGGATATCCGCAGCGGCAACGCCAACGTCCAGAGCCGCACCACGTAAAGCCATGGCTGAAGTCATCGAGAGCAAAGAGCAGCTGCTCATCCGCGCCCGCGAGCGGGAGCTGCGCGGCTGCACGTTCCGTGGGGTGCGGCTTTCGGGCATCCATCTTGTCGGTGCCGACCTGACCGACGTCACCTTCGACTCGTGCGACATGGACGGCATGACCCTCACCGGCGCCAACCTGACGCGCACGAGCTTTGTCCGCGTGGATCTGCGGCGCACGCTCGTCGACCGCGCCGTGCTCAAGCGGGCGAAGTTTACCGACTGCAACCTCACCGAGATGGATCTGAACCACTCGATGCTTGAGGACGTCGAGTTCGTGCGCTGCGACATGGACAACTGCGTGCTCGACCACGCCTATCTGGGTGCGTGTCTGTTCAATCCCAACCGCGCCTATGGTCTCAAGCTGCGCAATGCGCTGCTCATTCGCTGTCGGTTCAGCCAGGAGCGCGGGGCGCCCGAGCTGACCCGCGCTCAGCTGAGCTCGACGGTCGTCGTCGAGACAGAGCTTCCCGGCGCGCTGATGATGCGCGCGGACTTTGGCCAGGCTTTGATGGTCAAGTGCAACCTGCACCACGCGATCCTGCGCGATGCGCAGGTCGGCCAGGCAAGCTTCGTCGCCTGCGTGACCACGGGGGCCGAGCTTCCGCCCGGGCTCTCCTCAAGCTAAGCCCGAAATTCGTCATAAAAGAGAGTCTCTCATGAGTGATCGCCACGACCTGCGCCGTCAGACCCGCGAGATTCACGACGCACTGAATCGCTTCGACCGCGAGCAGCTCGTCGACATCTTGACCCATATCTTCCGAACCTATGTCATGGAGGGCGCGACCCTGGCCTCGCCGCAGGCTCCGGCGCTGGGCGATGAGCTGGCCGGGCTCTCGTTTGCGCAGCTGCTGGAGCGCCTGCAGCTGCGTCTGGATCTGCCGGAGCTGCAGCTGTTCGAGGTGCAGGGCGGGCGGGTCAGCGTGCGCATCGATGGCCGCCTGACCCCGCTGGAGGTGCCCGCGGCACGCAGCGAGCCGCCGGCCCCGGCCCCGGCGCGGGCTCCGGTGGCAAATGGCCCGGCGGTGGTGGTCGCGACCCCGGTGGCGCCGCCCGCTGCCAGCACGCCTGGAACCGCGGTGGAGAGCCGCGCCGGCGCACCGCCTCCGGGTGTGGCGCCTGCCGGCCACGCCAGCTCGGCCCGCCCGGAAGCGGGGGTACGACCCACTGGTGCGCGCGCCGCGGGTCACGCCAGCTCGGCCCAGCGTCAGGCTGCTGCTTCGGGCCCCGGTCCGGCAGCAGGTCCAGGCGCTGCGCAGCCGCAGCCAGCTGCTCCGGCGCCTGCCCCCGCTGCAGCCAAGCAGGAAAAGCCGGCCGAAGATAACAGCCAGGGCGGGCGCTTTGGCCTGCTGGAGATCGACTGATGAGCGCGCTCATCGCTCGCCGGTACTATGTCCGTGGCTGCGACGAGCTGCGCCGCGGCGAGCTGGACGATGCCTGCCAGGACCTCCAGGCTGCCATCCAGCTCATCCCGGGCTACTACGAGGCCCGCATCGCGTATGCAACGGCGCTGCTGCGCCTGAAGGACCCGCCGCGGGCCGCGCAGACGCTGCGCGCGGGCCTTCACTACAACACCAGCGGCCCTGGGCGCGGCATGCTGCTGCGCGCGCTGGGCGATGCGCTGGTCAGCGCTGGCGACTTCCCAGGCGCCGAGCAGGCGTTCGCCGAGACCACGGCCGTGAGTGCCAGCGACAGCGCAGATCTGCACGATCGGCTGGCCCGGCTGCGCGCCCGCACCGGCCGCTTTCCCGAGGCGTTCAGCGAGCTCCTGGCCGCAGCACGGCTTACGCGCTAGTCGCGAGCTCGGCGTTTTTTAGGGGGAGGGAGGCGGAAGGCGGTCCGGAGAGGAGGCCTTCCGCGGTGGGTGAGCCAGCTGGTTAGCTGGCGGCTGGGGCTTCGGAGACGACGACCTTCAGCTTGCCGGTGACGCTCTGGCCGAGCTTCACGTCGACGGTGTACTCGCCGAGGCTCTTGATCGGGTGCTCGATCACGACCTTCTTGCGATCGATGGTGACGCCGAGCGCCTTGACAGCGTCCTCGATGTCGCGCGTGCTGACCGAGCCGAACAGCTTGCCGCCTTCGCCCGCCTGGCGCTGGATCTTGACCTCCAGCTTGGCGAGACGGTCGGCAACGCTCTGGGAGTCCTTGAGCAGCTTCGCGTTTCGCGTCGCGATGATCTTCTTGTGATGCTCCAGCTGCTTGACGTTGTGCTCGGTGGCCGGCATCGCCAGACCCTGCGGTAGCAGGTAGTTCCGGCCGAATCCGTCACGCACGGTGACAACCTCGCCGCCTTTGCCGAGGTTGGGAACTTCTTCGCGCAAAATGACCCGCATGATTTTCTCCTACTGACCCATCACGGTGTAGGGCATGAGCGCGATCATCCGCGAGCGGCGGATGCAAAGCGCAACCTTGCGCTGGTGCTTGGCGCAGTTGCCCGAGATGCGCCGCGGAATGATCTTGCCGCGGTCGGTGATGAAGTACTTGAGGAGCTGGGGATCCTTGTAGTCGACTCCCAGCGTCTTGTCGGCGCAGAAGCGGCAGACCTTGCGGCGGGTGAAGCCGCGCTTGCGCATTCCGCCGCCGGGACCGCCCGGCTTCTTGCCATCGCGATCGCCGCCAGCTCTGCCCTTGCCGCCGCGCCCGCCCGGGGCGTCTTCAAAATCCATCGCCATGGTTTAGTCCTCCACCTTCTCGGTCGTGCTGACCAGGGCCATCTCTTCGAGGTCCGGATCAAACTCGTCGTCGTCGTCGTCCTCATCGCGGAAGCGAGCGGCGCCGGTGACAAGCTCCTCTTCGTCGGGCACCGTGGTCGCAGCCTTGGTGAAGGACTCGTCGTCGACGGTCGAGGGCCGCGACTCGGGGTTGACGTCCTCGTCGATCCGGACCGTGTAGTAGCGGATGACCGAGTCGAGCATGCGCAGGTTGCGCTCGATCTCTTCGACAAGACCGGTAGTTCCGAGGAACTGCCAGTACATGTAGATGCCCTTGAGGCTCTTCTTGATTTCGTAAGCGAGCTTACGCTTACCCCAGTTATCGAGCTTGAGCGCTTTGCCGCCCATGTTCTCGATGACCGTGCGGACGCGGCTGTTCACCTGGGTGATGCCGTCCTGGTTTGTGTCCGGCCGCAAGATGAAGATCGTCTCATACTCGCGTTGCGTGCCGGGCTCGTCGCGCATCGACAATGCCATGTACTTTCCTCCTGGGTGATAGAGCCCCTGAACCGGTCAGGAGCGAGGAATCAGCTGCTGGCCCCCCCTCATAGGTAGACTCGGCAGCTCTCCGAAAAAGGAGATCCTTTCTACTCTTTGCTCGCTGCTGCTGGCAAGTCTTTGTTGTAGCGATTCATGGCGAAAGTGGCGCCGTGTTCGAGGATCGCCTCGACGGCATCGGCGGCTCGCGCCAGGTAATCTTGCAGCTCGGCCTGCTCGGCCCGACTAAACGGCCCCAGCACGTGGCCGGTGACCTTGCCCTGCTTTGCCGGATCGGCGCCGCTATTCGACCCGCCGGGGCGGCCCACACCGACGCGCAGGCGCAGGTAGTCGGGGCCAATGGCCTGCGAGATCGACCGCAGGCCGTTGTGGCCACCGTGGCCGCCGCCGATCTTCACCCGCAGGCGCTGAAAGGGCAGGTCGATCTCGTCGTGGATGACGATCAGGTTCGCGGGTGGGATGCGGAAAAACGCCATGGCCCCCTGCACCGGTCCGCCCGAGACATTCATGTACTGCATGGGCTTTTGAAGGTGGACGCGGTAGCGATCTCCGCCGAGCTTGCAGTCGGCCTGAGCGAGCAGGCTGCCGAACTTGCTGCGGAATGCGGAAACGGGAACACCCCAGCGCGAGGCCAGGGTGTCCAGGACCATGAAGCCGACGTTGTGGCGATTGTCGGCATATTCGTCGCCGGGATTTCCCAGCCCGGCGACCAACCAAGCAGCAGCTTCCACGAAGGGAAAAGATCGTTACTTCTTGGCGGCGGGCTTGGCAGCGGCGGCGGGCTTGGCAGCGGCAGCAGCGGGCTTGGCACCGGCCGCGGGCTTGGCACCAGCAGCAGCGGGCTTGGCCCCACCCTTGGCATCCGGTGCCGGGGTCTTGGACGAGTCGGCGCCAGCGGCGGCAGCACCCTCGCCAGCAGCGCCCTCGGCTTCGGCGGCCTTCTCGGCCTTCGGAGCGGTGACGACGCACAGCGTGGTGTTGGCGGCGACGCCGGCCTTGATGCCATCGGGCAGCTTGAGATCGCCGGCGTGAACCGACTGGCCGATCTGGAGGCTGTTCACGTCGATCTCGATCTGCTGCGGGATCTTGTCGGGCAGGCAGAGCAGGAGGATCGTGCGATAGACCTGGTGCAGCGTGCCGCCCGACTTGACGCCCTCGGGCTTGCCGACGAGCGACAGCGGCACCGTGGCGCGCACCGGCTTGTCTTTGTGCACGCGGAGGAAGTCGGCGTGGACCAGCTCACCGCGCAGCTTGCTCTTCTGCGTGTCCTTCAGCAGGACCGAGATCGGCGCCGCGGTGCCTTCAATGTTCAGCTGAAGGAGCGTGTTGCGGCCCTTCTTGGGATCGAGCGACTTGGCCAGCTCGGTCGGGCTGATCTGAAGCTGAATCGGGTCTTGTCCGGTGCCATAGCAGATCGCCGGAATCATGCCGGCGGTGCGCAGCTTGCGAGCTGCGCCAGTGCCAATGTTGGGACGGAGTTTTGCGTTGAGGTTGCCGACTTCCATGTCTGCTTATCCGTTTGCTCTGGCTGCTTCGAGGCGCCTAGCGGTTGAAAACTACAGGATGTGAGGGGGTCAGTCCGCCACAACTCGGCGCTGGTGTCAAGTGGGCTGTTTTATTCCCATTCGATGGTGCCGGGGGGCTTGGACGTGAGATCGAAGACCACGCGGTTGATCCCGCGCACTTCGTTTACCAGCCGGGCCGCGATGGCCTTGAGGTCGGTCAGCGGCAGCTCGGTCGCCTCGGCGGTCATGGCGTCGACCGAAGAGACGGCGCGAATGCAGGCCGCATATTCATAGCTGCGGCCGTCGCCCATGACGCCCACCGAGCGCACGGGCAGGAGCACGATGAACGCCTGCCAGGTCTGGTGATAGAGGTGCCGCCGGCCGAGCTCCTCGTAGAAGATCGCGTCGGCCTGGCGCAGGATGTCGATGCGCTCGGGCTGAAGCTCGCCGAGGCAGCGGATGGCCAGGCCGGGCCCGGGAAAGGGATGCTGGTGCAGGATCTCGGGCTCGATGCCGAGCAGCGCGCCGATCTCGCGGACCTCGTCCTTGAAAAAGAGGCGCAGCGGCTCGATGAGCTTGACCGGAATGTCGGTGGGAAAGCCGCCGACGTTGTGGTGGCTCTTGATGGTCTGGGCGCGCGCGAGGTGGTTGTGCGCGCTCTCGATCACATCGGAATAGATGGTGCCCTGGGCCAGGTAGGTGAACTTCTCGCTGCCGACGTGCGCGGCGAAGGTCTCGACGAACAGGCGCCCCATCTGCTTGCGCTTGGTCTCGGGATCCGAGACGCCGCGCAGGGCGCCCCAGAAGCGATCCTGGGCGTTTACGACCTCCAGATGGATGCCGGGGTAGCGGTCAAAGACGCTGCGCAGGTTGGCCAGATCGTAGGCGCGCAGGAAGCCGTGGTCGACGAACAGGGCGCGCACGCGGGTCGCCTGGCTGAGCAGCACTGCCATCACTGTCGAGTCGACGCCACCCGAGACCGCGCACACGACCTCGGGCACATCGGCCAGCTCCTTGCGCAGGCGGGTCTGGACCTCGTCGAGCACCGAGCGCAGGTTCCAGTCGGGCGCGTTCTGGCAGATGTCGCGGGCAAAGGCCTCGAGCAGCAGCTTGCCCTCGGGGGTGTGGTAGACCTCGGGGTGAAACTGGAGGCCCCAGAGGCGGCGTCCGGGCATGGTGAAGGCGGCCGGCTTGCCGCCGCCCTCGACGGATTCGAGCAGCAGCTTGGCCCCGGGCGGCAGCGCCACCACCGAGTCGCCGTGGCTCATCCAGACCTGCGTCATGGGCGAAAGGCGCGCGGTCAGCGGATCCAGCTTGCCGGCTGCGGTCTTGCGCACCTGCGCCGGTCCGTACTCGCGGTGCGTCGACGGCGCAACCCGGCCGCCGAGCGTGTGCGCCAGGTACTGATAGCCAAAGCACAGCCCGAGCAGCGGGATGCCCAGCTCCAGCAGCGCTGGATCGGGATCCATGCCTTCGCCCACGCTGGCCGGCGAGCCCGACAGGATGATGCCCGACGGCTGCCGGGCCGCGACCTCGGCGGCGCCGAGCGCGCCGGACAGCACCTCAGCGGCGAAGCCCTGACCGCGCAGGCGGCGTGCGATGAGCTGCGTATACTGCGACCCATAGTCCAGGACAACAATCACTGGATCATCTCCCTGTCTTGCAACTGGTTGACTGGATTGGCTTTTTAGCCGGGACCGGAATAGTTGGGCGACTCGGCGGTGATGGTCACGTCGTGGACGTGGCTCTCGCGGAGGCCGCCGGGCGTGATGCGGCGGAAGCGGGCGCGACGGCGCAGCTCGGACAGGTCGGGGGCACCGACGTAGCCCATGCCGGCGCGCAGGCCGCCGATCAGCTGATCCACGACCTGGCGCAGCGAGCCGCGGTAGGGCACGCGCGCTTCAACGCCCTCGGGAACCAGCTTGCTCGGCTCCTCGACCTCCTGCTGGCCGTAGCGGTCGCGGGCGCCTTTTTTCATGGCGGCGAGCGAGCCCATGCCGCGGTAGGACTTGTAGCTGCGCCCCTGGTAAAGGACGATCTCGCCGGGGCTCTCGTCGGTGCCGGCAAAGAGGTTGCCGATCATGACGGCGTCGGCGCCGGCGGCCAGCGCCTTGGTGACGTCGCCCGAGTAGCGGATGCCGCCGTCGGCGATGATGCCGATGTTCGGATGCGCCTGGCGCAGGGCGCGGGCGACCTCGACGACGGCGCTCCACTGGGCGACGCCGACGCCGCTGACCACGCGGGTGGTGCAGATCGAGCCGGGACCCATGCCGATCTTGACGACGCTGGCGCCGGCCTTGACCAGGGCCAGGGCACCCTCGGCGGTGCCGATGTTGCCGCCGACGATGGGCAGCTGTGGATAGCGGGCGCGCAGCGTGCGCACCATGCCGAGCACTCCCTCGCTGTGGCCGTGCGCCGAGTCGACGCACAGGCAGTCGGCGCCGGCTTCGACCTGCTGGCCGGCGCGGTCGAGCTCGCTCTCGCCGACCCCGACCGCAGCGGCGACAAACAGGCTGCCCTGGGCGTCGCGCAGGGCGCTGGGATGGCTCTGCGCTTCGCGCCAGTCGCGCGAGGTGATGAGCCCGCGCAGACGGCCGCCCTTGTCGACGAGCGGCAGCTTTTCGAGCTTGAACAGGCGGAAGAACTCCTCGGCCTGAGCGCGGGTGGCGCCGACGGTGAGGCTGCGCGGCGGCGTGCTCATGATGTCGGCGACGCGCGAGCTTATGTCGGTGACGTAGCGGATGTCGCGACCGGTGCACATGCCCAGCAGCACACCGTGCTCGTCGACGACCGGAAATCCGGTGACGCCGGTCTCGTCGATGAGCTGCTTGACCTGCTCGATCGTCTGATCGGGATGGATGGTCAGCGGGCTCTGGATGACGGCGTGCTGGAACTTCTTGACCCGCCGCACCATGCGCGCCTGCTCGTCGGCGGTGCAGTTCTTGTGCAGGACGCCGAAGCCGCCCATGAGCGCCATGGCGATGGCGGTCTGCGACTCGGTGACGGTGTCCATGGCCGCCGACAGGATGGGCATGTGCAGGCTGAGCGGCCCCAGCTGGGCGTCGACGATGCAGTCGGTAGGAAGGACGTTCGAGTGGCCGGGGAGAAGCAGGACGTCATCAAAAGAGAGGGTCAGGTCTAAAAGAGATTCGGGGGGGGACTCGGGTGAAGACCCGGGAGCTGACGATTCCGGATGCGCCATGGCCCGCCGGTATAGTGGATCTGTCCATGGCAATCAATACCCTTTGGACTGGGTACAATGGCGCGGCTACTCGTTCGGCTGATCCTTGCGAAAGTGCATGGAGGGGAAGGGGCGGATGTTGTCGGACGACATGGTGAGGTCAAAGGCGCTCGGGGGCGAGACGCGCGGGTTGGGCTCGTAGAGCGGGCGGGTCTGGAGCGAGTCGAACGTCGGGTGCGGAAAGAAGCGCTCGACGATGTTGGCGGCGTACTCCATGCCGAACGCAACGCCCACGCCCGAGAGGATCTCGCCGACAAAGAAGGTGTTGTTTTCGCCCTGCATCAGCTCGAAGCGCTCGTAGATGCCGCGCTTGAAGTCCTCGACCGCGAAGTAGGGAAACCACTTCCAGATGAGCGGCTGGCCGATGAGCTTGGCCTTGCTGGCGCCGAGGCGCCGCGCCAGATCGTAGACGTTGTGCACCATGTCATCGACGCTGGTGTCGTCGTGCATGTAGGGATAGAGGTTGTAGACGCCGGTGCCGGGCTGCACCTCGTAGATGGCGTAGGGATAGTTGATGGGAACTTCGTGATTGACGGTGTTGCGGATGAAGTAGCAGACGCTGCTCGGCAGTCCATCGATGCGGCAGGTGATGACGGCGCGCTTGACGTTGCGGATGCGGCGGACGATGTCTTGCGTGTCCTCGTCCGCGTCCGCGACGCTTGGGAAGTCCTCCATGGGCGCTGCCCAGATCAGGCGATCGAACTCCAGCTCGCCCTGTGGAACTTCGACGCGCACGGTCTTGCCGCGGCGAATTTTTTTCACCGGCGTCCGAAACAGCACGCGGTGCTGCTCGGCCACGCGCTGCCACAGCACCTGATTGCCCTCTTTGAACTTGGGAAAGCTGAGCATCAAGCGGCGATGCACGCCCAGCCGATTCAATAGGGCAAGAGTCTTGACCAAATATGCGACCGGAATCGGTCCGCCGATGGATGGAAACTGGAGCGCGTTGGCCAGCGGAATGAAGGTGTCGCGCGCGAACTCAAGCCCGTGGTTTGTAAACCAAAAGGAACAGGAATCGCCCAGGCGCTTGAACACGGCGTGGTTGAAGCCGGGGCTCTGGGCCTCGTGGTGGCTGGTCATCTCGGACATGAAGCGCCACAGCTGCCCGAGCCGCTGGCTCAGCGGCAGCGGACTGTCGATGAGGTAGGGGCTTGTCACCTGCATCGTGTTGAGGTCGATGGTGCGGCAGCGCGGAATCGCGTTGTAGACGATCGACATCTGGTAGCGGCGCGCGTAATCCGAGTACAGCTTGCCGGGCAGATAGAACACGGTGCCGCCTTCATAAGTGCCCTGCGGCTGGCCGTTTTCATCGCTAAAGGGAATGGTGATCACCTTGCCGCCGGCCCGCTTTTTGGCCTCTAGCACGGTGACGTTGGTGTAGCCCTTTTTCTTGAGCTCCTCGGCGGCAGTGAGGCCGGCGCAACCGGCTCCAACGATGCCGATGCGGAGATGTGCAGGCGGGGGAGTCTGGCCCATGAAGCTGATCTGATCCGAACTCCGGCCTGCCCAAAGCGCGCTGCCGACAGCCGGCACGGCACAGCCGGATGAGGGTTAAGAAATGAAATACAAATTAGACTGATTCTATCGCTTCATCGCCTCGGTTGGGGACTGTTTCAGGGCGCGGCCTCGTGCTCGGATTCAGCAGCAGCGGATTCGGCCAGGACCTGATCCTGCTCATTGGCTTGCACCTGCTCCTGGATGTGCAGATAGGCGGCGTTCATGAGGTCTGCTACACCCTCGCCTGTTGCTGCCGAGATGGCCCACAGCTGCACTCCTTTTTTGGCGAACGCAGCGCGCAGCCTGGGAAGCTGCTCGCGGGTCTCGGGCAGATCGAGCTTGGCCAGCGTAACTAGCTGTGGCCGCTCGGCTAGCGCGGGATCGTAGCGACGCAGCTCCTCGTTTAGGACCGCGTAATCGTGCAGCGGCTCGCGGCCCTCTTCCGCAGAGATCTCGATGAGATGAATGAGCACGCGGGTGCGCTGGAGGTGGCGCAAGAAGCGATGGCCGAGCCCGAGCCCGGTGTGCGCACCTTCAATCAGACCCGGAACATCGGCCAGCACAAAGCTGCGATCCGGGGTGCGGCTGCCCAGCGGCAGCGCCACCACGCCAAGGTTTGGAACCAGCGTGGTAAATGGATAGCTGGCGATCTTGGGCCGCACGCGCGAGACGTGGGCAATGAGCGTCGACTTCCCGACGTTCGGATAGCCAAGCAGGCCCACATCCGCGAGCAGCTTGAGCTCGAGCTTGAGCAGGCGATCCTGACCCTCCAGTCCGGGCTCGGCATACTCGGGGGCCTGCCAGGTGGAGGTCGAAAAGTGGATGTTGCCGCGTCCGCCCTGGCCGCCCTGCGCCGCGATGAAGCGCTGGCCGTGGCGGTTGAGATCGCAGAGGAGCTGGCCGGCTTCATCCTTGACCACCAGTCCCAGCGGCACGCGCAGCACGATGTCTTCGCCGCTCTTGCCGTTGCGATCGCGGCCGGTGCCGTGCTCGCCGCGCTGGGCGCGATATTCGCGGCGGTAGGAGACGTCGAGCAGGGTGCTGAGCTGACGGTCGGCGACGAAGATCACCGAGCCGCCGTTGCCGCCATCGCCACCGGCGGGACCGCCGCGGGGATTGTTGGCCTCGCGGCGCAAGGCAGCGCTGCCATTGCCACCGTCTCCGGCGCGGACGCGGATGGTGCACTCATCGACAAACTGCATGGCTTTCGTGGTCTCCTGATTTCGCGGACGGTGATTCGCGAGCGGTGATTCGCGAGCGGTGATTCGCGAGCGGCTGCGCGGCGAAATCCATACCACGGAACTGCCGCCAGGTGATCAGCCGTCGCTTCCCCTGGGCGCAGACCACCGTCGCATGCGCCGCCTTCCGCGCACGAGAGCCGACTTCGCAGGCGACATCGTGGCATCCTAAGTGGCAATGGCTCGTGCGTTTCTGCTCATTGCTGACATCAGCGGCTACACGCGCTTCATGAAGGTGCACCGCATCAATCTCGCTCATGCGCAGTACGTGGTCGCGCAGCTGCTCGAATCGCTTATTGATGCCGCGGGCTCGCTCAAGCTGGCCAAGCTCGAAGGCGATGCCGCGTTTTTCTACGCCCAGCTGCCCGATTCAGCCGCCAACGATGCCGCGGCGATCGAGCGCCTGAGCCGTCAGATTGCGGACATCCGCCGCGGATTTTTGACCCGCCGCGAGGAGATGACGCTGGATCGCGTGTGCACCTGCGATGGCTGCATGCAGGCCGGACAGCTGCGGCTGAAGTTTGTCGCGCACCTGGGCGAGATCGCGTTTCAGCGCGTCAAGCGCTACACCGAGCTGGCGGGCGTGGATGTGATCCTGGTGCATCGGCTGCTGAAAAACTCGGTGCCGGTGCCCGAGTACGTGCTGATGAGCGAGCCGGTCTACGAGCGCATGGAGCCGTCGCTGCGCGAGCACGCAAAGCCCGCGGTTGAGAACCTGGAAGGGCTGGGCGATACGCGCATCTATTTCATCGATATGCAGGAGATCGCGCTCGCGAATTTGCCGGCGCTGCGCCCCTCGCCGCTGCGCCGGGTGCTCGGCTGGGTGCGCATAAACCTGCGCTCGCTGCCGTACATCCTGGGCATGAAGAAGGCGTGCGCGGGCTTTGCGAACATGGGCGAGGCCCTGGGCCTGCCGCCGCCAAAGGCCGACCCGACTCCGCAGCTGCCGCCCAAATCGTAGGGCGCTCAGGCGCTGTGCTGGATGCCCTGAAATGTAATATAAATTACTTTTTTATAGGTCTTGGTATGATGGCCGGCAAGGAGTCGCACACATGACGGTCGAAGCGCTGCTCATCTGGATCATCGTGGGCCTGGTGGCCGGCTGGCTGGCATCGCTGGTGGTCGGCGGAGGTCGCGGCATCCTCGGCGACATCATCGTCGGCCTCATCGGCGCCTTTCTGGGCAGCCACATCTTTCACTGGCTCGGCTGGCGCGTGCCGCTGCGGGGAATTCTCGGCTCGATCCTGGTGGCCGCCGTCGGGGCGATCGTGCTGCTGCTCTTGATCCGGCTGATCTTCGGAATCACCCGACGCTGAGGCTAGACGATCGCCTTGCCCAGTGCGCTCAGCGCCAGCTCGATGCAGAGCTTTGAGGTCTGATGGTTGTTGTCGTACATGGGGTTGATCTCGACAAACTCCATGGAGCGCAGCAGTCCGGCGCTGGCCACGGTCTCTAGCATGAGGTGCGCTTCGCGATAGGTGAGTCCGCCGGCCACCGGCGTGCTCACGCCCGGCGCCCACAGCGGATCCACGGCGTCGAGATCAAAGGACAGGTGGATGGCGGTGCAGCGCTGGTTCAGGCGGTCGAGCGCATCGGCGATCACGGCGTACATTCCGCGCTGATCGATGTCGGTCATCGTGAAGTAGTGGATGCCGGCCTCGCGCACGAACGCCTTTTCGCCCTCGTCCAGGTTGCGGATGCCGATGAGCGCGACGTTTTCCGGCCGCAGATGGCTGCCGGGTCCACCGACGTTGACCAGCCGCTCGTGACCCCAGCCGAGCACGGCGCTCAGCGGCATGCCGTGGACGTTTCCCGACGGCGAGGTGGTGAGCGTGTTCACATCGGCATGGGCATCGACCCAGATGAGTCCCAGCTTGCCGCCGTGCTTGTGAAAGAAGTTGGCCGATCCATTGATCGTCCCGATTGCGATGCTGTGATCGCCGCCGATGAGCAGCGGAAAGCGTCCGCTCTCCAAGGACTGCTCGGTGCGGCGGCAGACCTCCTCGCAGATCTCGGCGATGATCGATAGATATTTTTCGTTGGCCGCGGCGGCGTTCAGCGTCTCGCGCAGGGGCACGGCGACGTCGCCGCTGTCGATGGCGCGGATGCCCAGGGATGCGAGCTTGTCGGCCAGTCCGGCGATGCGCACGGTCGCTGGGCCGATGTTGGCGCCGCGCAGGTTACAGCCAAGATCCAGCGGGGCGCCGAGGATTTCTACCTCGTTGGGTCGTCGGTGCATGTGCTGCTCTCCGTCGCAGGGTAACCTAGCCCACCTCGATCCGGCATGCAAGCTGATGATAGTCTGGGTTTCGAGGAAGGAAGCGAGGCGCACGATGAGGTTTCCGACGCTTTACATCCCGCACGGCGGCGGTCCCTGCTTTTTCATGGACTGGACCATGGGGCCCGCCGACACCTGGGATCGCATGGCTGCCTGGCTGCGCTCGCTCAGCGACGAGCTGCCAGGCCGACCGCAGGCGCTGCTGGTCATGTCGGCGCACTGGGAAGAGGCGGTGCCGACGGTGATGTCGGGGGCGCAGCCACCGCTGCTCTTCGACTACTATGGATTTCCTCCGCATACCTATGAGCTCAAGTGGCCGGCCCCGGGCTCGCCGGAGCTGGCGACGCGCGTGCGGTCGCTGCTGGCCGGCGCCGGGATGCAGACGGGTGAAAACGCGGCGCGCGGCTTTGATCACGGCGTCTTTGTGCCGCTGCTCCTGGCCTTTCCGCAGGCGGAGGTGCCGACGATTCAGCTGTCGCTGCGGGCAGGGCTCGACGCTTCAGAGCACCTGGCCATCGGGCGGGCGCTGGCACCGCTGCGCGACGAAGGGGTGCTTATCATCGGGAGTGGGATGAGCTATCACAATATGCGCGGATTCGGCACCCGGCAGGCCGCCGCCCCGGCGCGCCGCTTCGATGACTGGCTGGCCGAGACGGTGGAGCTCCCCGACACAAAAGAGCGCGCCCGGCGGCTGACCCGCTGGCAGGAGGCGCCGGACGCCCTGCTCTGCCATCCGCGCAGCGAGCACCTGACGCCCCTCTTTGTCACCGCGGGCGCCGCGGCCGACGAGCCTGGACGCCGGATCTTCGGCGATCAGGTCATGGGGGTGAATGTCTCGGGCGTGCGGTTTGGCGGCCAGGGCTAGCGCAGATCGGGGTTCTGGCTGAAGTGCCACGCGAACCAGATCCCGCCGGCGATGCCGGCAAGCATGCCGCCGACGAAAAAGACGCCGCCGGCCGGGTCGCTCATCTTCTGGTGACCGACCGACAGCGCCAGCAGCATGCCGACGAAGATGCCGGCCAGCGAGCCGCAGCACGACCCCAGCCACACCGCGGCGATCTTGCCGCCCACACCCTGCATGCCTTGGGGCGGCAGCGGGCGGGCGGCCTCGGCGGCTGACTGGATCCGATCCGCCTCGGCCAGCGTGCGGCGCGGGCAGCCGAGAAGCTCGCGCAGCGCCTCTGCCGCGGCGAGGTGCACCTGGTAGCCAATCATCGGCTTGCTGGCGATGGGCACCGTGGTGCCGTCGGCTAGGCGGACCTGCGGGGTGCCGCCGCGCGCTCCGAGTGCACGCGCGTGGGTCCAGAAGTCCGAGACATGGCCCCAGTCGACCTCGACATCCACCGGCTTGCGCAGCGAAAGGGTGACCGGCGGGCCGGTGCGCACGCCCAGAGGCCACTCCTGCTGGACCGAGAGCACCTGCGCCAGCGCATCCCATGTGCAGCGGTATCGCCGCCGGCCGCTCAGCACCGAGTAGAGCAGCCCCAGCCCGGCCAGGGTCGTGAGCAGCGCGAAGATGGCCAGCGGCATCTGGCGCTGGGTCTGGATGCGCAGCTGCGGGGCGGTGGGGGTGTCGAGAAAGCTCTTGAGCTCGCGCTCGTGCGGGTCGGCGTGCTCGGCGAGCTCGCGCGCCATCACCAGCTCGCGGTCGCCGATGCGCAGCACCAGCTGGCCCCAGCGCGTGACGTTGCCCTTGTTGCGCGTCTCGGTGTGGCGGACGCTCACCTCCTTTAGGTCGGCAAGGGCGAAGCGGCGATCGCGGCTGCTGCGGCTGCCCGACTGATACAGGCAGGTTCCCGGCTGCTGGCCGCTCGCGGTGCCGCTGCGCGCGCAGGTCAGCGTGTCGCTCAGCATGCCCATGAAGCCCATGCCCAGCCCGAATGCCACCACGACCAGCCCGACCAGCAGGCGCACGCGCAGCAGCGGAAAGGGACCCCAGGTCACGCCGGCATCTGGGCTCGTAAACACGGGGCGACTCTCGATCGGACGGAACAGGTCGGAGGCCATGCTTGCAATTATAGGGCGGAGCCTAGGTCGGTCGCCCGAGGCAGTAGGCCTCGGCCTCGCTGTCGCCCTGAAACGCCCGCCCCTGCTTGGGCGCCGCTCGCTCCAGCGACTGGCGCAGCAGCATGAGCTGTAGGGAATCGTCGGCTACCAGCAGCGCCAGCCTGCGTCCGGCGGCCTCCCAGGCGGCAAAGATCTCCTCCAGCGCCAGCTGCGTCATGGGTCCCCAGGCCGTGGGCGCCAGGCGCAGGTCCAAGAGCAGCGCCTTGGCCATGCTGCGCGGACCCTGGGCCAGACGCGAGAGCAGCACGACCTTTTCCTGGGCCATGGCCGCGCCCTCTTCACGGCTGAGATCCGGCCGCTTCCAGACCTTGCAGACGGCGATACCTTTGGTCAGCTCGACCTGATAGTTCCTGCCTGAAGCGTAGGCAGCCATGGTGAGTGTATCGCCGTATGCTCCGTCTGGGCCTCATCATACCAGCTGGTAGCGCCGCGCAGCCACATGCGTTTCTGATATAATACGCTAGCTCCCAACATGACTTAGCCGCGGCTGAGTCGCTGCTGGCGGCAATCTCCGAACCGGGAACCGGACTGAGGATCGCAGTGGAGAACAAAAAGATCGGCGCTTATACCGTCGTGCGGCTCCTCGGGTCGGGTGGCATGGGCCAGGTCTATGAGGCAGTGCACGACCAGATCAAGCGTCGCGCCGCCATCAAGATCCTGCACAAGCGCTACACCAACAACCGCCAGATCGCGCAGCGCTTCATCAACGAAGCGCGCGCGGTCAACATCGTGCAGCACCCAAGCCTGGTCAACATCTACGAATTTGGCACGGCCGCGGATGGCAGCGCCTACATCGTCATGGAGTATCTCGACGGTGATACGCTGCGGCAGCGGCTGGAGAAGTCGGGTGGACGGCTGGCTCCGGATGTGGCAGCGCGACTTACCCGGCAGATTGCATCGGGGCTGTCGGCGGCGCATCAGAAGGGCATCATCCACCGCGATCTCAAGCCGGTAAACATCATGATCGTGCCGGATCCCGAGGCCGCCGGCGGCGAGCGGGCCAAGGTGCTCGACTTCGGGCTGGCCAAGGTGGTGCTGCCCGAGAGCGAGTCCGAGGCCTCGGGGCTCACGCACACCGGAACGATCCTGGGCACGCCCGCGTACATGGCGCCCGAGCAGTGCCGCAGCGCCCGCGCCGTCGATGACAAGAGCGATGTCTATGCGCTGGGCGTGATCCTTTACGAGATGCTGTCGAGCGACATTCCGTTTGATGCCGAGACGGATGCCGAGCTGCTCTCGATGCACATGTACAAGGATCCGCCGCCGCTGCGCGAAAAGGCGCCGAATGTGCACACGCAGCTGGCGGCGCTGGTGCATCGCATGCTGGCCAAGCAGCAGGCCGACCGGCCGTCGGCCGCCGATGTGGCCGCCGAGCTGGCGCGCATCCCGGCCGTGCACTCGCAGAACGAGGATGCGCCGACGCAGCTATTGCCCAAGGCCGCCCGCCAGCTGGCCAACAATCAAGAGACGCTGATCGACTCGCGACGAGGTGCTGCGGCCGACAAGAAGGCCGCGGCCGAGGTGAGCCGCCCGCCGTCGCGCGCCGGCATCATCGTCTTTGGACTGATCCTGGTTCTGCTGGCGGCCGTCGGTGGCGGCGCGCTCGGCTGGCTGCGTGGACGCCAGCAGGGCGGGGCGCAGCAGGGCAACCCCGCTGGGCCGGGACCCGGTCAGCCGCCCGCGCTGCCGTCGGTGCGCTGGGTGCTGACCAGCGTGCCGGCCGGGGCCGAGGTGGTGGGCGGCGACAATCAGGTGCTGGGACGCACTCCGCTGGTGCTGGAAAACCGGCACGGCGCCGGCGAGGCCAGCCTGATCGTGCGCTTCCCGGGCTATGCCGAGTCGCGGCTGAGCCTGTCCATGGAGCACGATGAGCAGCGCCACGTCGAGCTCGCCCCGCTCGCCGGGGGCAGTGCGCCCGCCCCGGCGCCGGCTGTGGCTCCCTCTCCGACCCCGGCGCCGGCCCCGACACCGGGCGTCGCGACTGATGGCGGCGCCGCGGCTGGCAGCGAGCCTGTGCCTGCGCCCGAGCCCGCACCTGCGCCCGCCGCCGCGCAGCCCTGACCGCGGCCGGCTTGCATCCCGTTCTTAGCTATGCCACCTTGCCCGGCCGAGGTCTGGAGACGGGAAAATGAAGCTCGGAGTGCTTGGAACAGGTTACGTGGGGCTGGTGGCCGGAGCTGGCTTCGCTGACTTCGGCAACGAAGTCGTGTGCGTGGACATCGACGCCGAGCGGGTCGCGGCGCTCACCCGGGGCGAGGTCCCGATCCACGAGCCGGGGCTACCCGAGATGGTGCGCGCCAATATCGCCGCCGGCCGGCTGAGCTTCACCACCGAGGTCGCCGCCGCGGTGCGCGATGCCGAGGTGGTGCTCATCTGCGTCGGCACGCCCCAGGGACCCGACGGCAGCGCCGATCTGAGCCAGGTCCAGGCCGCGGCCAAGGCCGTCGGCAGGTCGCTGGGCAGCAGCCCCACGGTCATCGTCAACAAGTCGACGGTGCCGGTGGGCACGGCCGAGCTTGTGTATGCGGCCGTCGCCAGCGAGAGCCCACACCCCTTTGCGGTCGTCAGCAACCCCGAGTTTCTGAAAGAGGGCAGCGCGGTCGAGGACTTCCTGAAGCCGATGCGCATCATCGTCGGCATCGGCCCCTCGCGCGGCCTGGGCTCCGAGGAGGGGCAGGACAGCAGCGAGGCGGTTCGCCAGGTGATGCGGCAGCTCTATCACCCGGTGGTGCGCACCAACGATCGGCTGCTGTTCTGCGACGCGCGCTCGGCCGAGCTCTGCAAGTACGCGAGCAACGCCTACCTGGCCATGCGCGTCTCTTTCATCAACGACATCGCCAACCTGTGCGAAAAGGTCGGCGCGGATGTCGAGCAGGTGCGCCGCGGCATGGGCATGGACACACGCATCGGCGCGAGCTTCCTGTTTCCCGGCATGGGCTACGGCGGCTCCTGTTTTCCCAAGGACACGCAGGCGCTGCTGGCGCTGGCGCGCGAGCGCGGCATGGAGCTGGGGCTGATTGCTGCGACCGAGCGCATCAACGCGCGGCAGCGGCTGCTGCTTTTTGAAAAGCTGCTGCGCCACTTTGGCGTGGCGCCGGATGCCAACGCAGGGCTGGCCGGCAAGAGCGTCGCGATCTGGGGGCTGGCGTTCAAGCCCGAGACCGATGATGTGCGCGAAGCGCCGGCGCTCGCGCTGATCGAGCAGCTGGTGCG
>Ga0075163_10000524_pt1 | contig 49059 bp, 49 predicted proteins | sample JI1023141ADNA_FD_71478 | JGI IMG/M metagenome (GOLD analysis project Ga0075163, IMG submission 71478) | Wastewater effluent complex algal communities from Wisconsin, to seasonally profile nutrient transformation and Carbon sequestration -... | ecosystem: Engineered > WWTP > Effluent > Algae...
GTGATCATTCACCCGGCCCGCTGGATAAAAATGATGCAGAATGAACTGGACGCCGGTGCCTTTAAAGTAATTGCCGAAGCGCGTGAAAGTGGTAATGTAGGCATCTTCCATAAAAACGGAAGCGCCCACAGCATGCTCATTACCCGAATCGTAAATAAAATCAAAATTGAAAACATTATCTGGGAAACCCCTCAAAAAAGCCAACAGGTATATTTCCTAAAACTATTTGGCTGTAATGTAAACGTTGGTAACATCGGTGTAGATGATGTAATACCTCTGGAAACGCTCCGTATAGGACTTCGCGGAGACACCTTTTTTACTTTTTTACCTGAATCCATTAAACAACCTGTATAAAATCCAAAGAGCATGAAAGAAATTTCAGTAACCGAATTAAAACACTTAATTGATAGTAAGGCCAATTTTCAATTAATAGATGTGCGCGAAGAGCACGAGTTTGATGAAGCCAACCTCAACGGCCAACTGATCCCCATGGGCGAAGTGATGGATCGATTGGATGAAATTTCGAAAGACAAACAAGTAGTGGTGCATTGCCGCAGTGGAAAAAGGAGCGCAACTGTAATTGGCGCGCTGGAAAGTCAACATGGTTTTACCAACCTTTACAACTTAAAAGGTGGTATCCTGGCATACATTGAGGAAATTGGTTTATAACCTCAACTAAAATTGTTAAACTTAAACAAGTAACCCACAATGATTGAATTATTCAAACACATTTTACATCTGGATTTTGAATGGCTTTTTGCCAATTACGGTACTGCCATTTACATTGTATTATTTTTAGTGATCTTTATTGAAACCGGCCTGGTAGCAATGCCTTTTCTGCCGGGTGATTCGCTCCTTTTTACTGCCGGACTTTTTGCACGCGCCGGACTTTTAAACATGTCTTACCTCTTAATCCTATTGTTCATAGCGGCAGTGTTAGGTGATAATTGTAATTATTGGGTAGGTAGAAAAATCGGAATCCGGATTTTTAACCTAAAACTAAAACAGCGGCCCATCGTTAAAAGGGAATACCTGGACAAAACCCATTTATTTTTTGAAAAGCATGGCACAAAAGCCATTATCATGGCGCGCTTTGTTCCATTCGTTCGCACCTTTGCGCCATTTGCGGCCGGTGTCGCCGAAATGAACTACCGGAAATTTTTCAGTTACGATGTTTTAGGTGGAATACTTTGGGTAGGTAGCTTAACTACAGCGGGTTACCTGTTGGGTGAAGTAGAGTTTATCCGCAAGCACATTGACCTGGTTTGCCTGGGAATTATTTTTATTTCTGTGATACCTGTTATACTTGGATTACTGAAAAAGAAAACGGCTTAAATGAAATTTATCATTATTGCCATATTAATCCCCCTTGTTTCTTCTTTTTATTCCCAACCTTCGTCTGATCTCAACCTTCTTATCCATCACAAAATAGAGGATACTACCCTCGTAAAAAAACGGTTAGTCAGTTATGCGTTTAAGGATAAAAACTGGTTCGTAAAATACAACCCGTTAAGTTTGGTGTTCGGCGGCGGACTTTTTTTTTATCAGAAAGTAATATCGCCACAAATCGTAATGGGTTGCGCCTTTGATCCCAGCTGCTCCAATTTTAGTAAAGGATGCATCAAAGAGTACGGCGTTATAAAAGGGGTGGCCCTTTCTACCGACCGCCTTACCCGTTGTACGCGTCTATCCGCCATCGATTTTCACCCTGTGTTATTTAACGAAAACGGAAAAGTAAATGATCAGCCCGCTTTTTATCAGCTGCGATCTCAAAAATGAAAAACACTTTCCTTTATGTGATCGGTTTACTTCTGGTACTAAACAGCCAGGCGCAGGTTAATCAAGTTAACCAGGTGTTTTTCAATGATTTTAATTTCATAACACACCTGGCAAAAAACAAACTCTTTACAGAAGCAGAAAAGGAAAAAGAACTCCTGTTCTCGAAACCGGGTCTCGACCCCTTATACAAAGACTCCGTGAATTTTTTTCTGGGGATGGAATATTATGGTGATCATCAACTTTCGGAAGCCAGACAACTTTTTATGCAAGTGTCTGATCAGGTATTTTTTTATTATAAAGCCCGCTATCTGGCAGGAATGATCGATGCTGAAAATAATCAGACGGATTCCGCTATTAGCAATTACTCGTCGATGGATGAAAGCAGCAATCCCGACTTGAACGAACTAAAACAGTTTGAGCTTTCCGGTTTGTACCTGCTAAAAAAAGACTACCGGCGGTTTGATTCCGTTTCCATTCTCTACAATTTCAAAAACCCCATTCTCCGCGAAGAATTCCTGAATCTAAAAAACTATTCGCTCGTTGATAAAAAAATAAAACGGAAGTCCCCGCTATTAGCTGGCAGCTTATCGGCCATTATCCCAGGTTTGGGTAAGGTATATGCCGGCAACAATGGCCAGGCCTTGGCCTCATTTCTTACCTGTGGCCTCATGGGTGCAGTAGCTACGGAAAATTATTTGCATTTTGGTTTTAAACACCCACAAACTATTTTCTTTACCGGAATTTTCGGCTTATTTTACATTGGCAACATATGGGGCAGTGCCCTGTCGGTGCAGGTAGTTAAAATAGAAAAACAACTTGAAAATAAACACAACATATTGGTTGGCCTTAAAGTGCCTGTTAGTAAGTTTTTCAATTAAAGGCCAGGATTATTCCCTCCGCGTGGCGGACAGCCTTTTTAGAAACAACCATTACGAAATAGCGGCAACTGCTTACGAGCGGGTTTATTTCTTTTCTAAAAATAACAAAGAACGAACATCCGCCCTTTTGGCCCGGGCAACGTGTTTTAAAAATTTAGGCCGGTATTATGAAGCCTATAACTCGCTGGCGAGAGTTTCTCATTTTGAACTGGACGACTCCTTAAAATGTGTAGCCAATTATCAACTCGCGCTCAATTTATATTTGGCTAATTATTTTTCGGATGCCGAAAAATATTGCGCCAGAAATTACAGTATTCCCATTAATTCAATAGAGTATAAAAACTCGATCCTCTTACACGGTTTTATTTATAACGAACTAAATAACTATAAATACGCTGCCAAAAAATTCAACGAATACACCGCTCTTACCAATTTATCTTTAAAAGAGAAAGATTCGCTGAATGCATTTGTCAACACTTATTATCAGGCAAAAAATCTACCTAAATTAAAGTCATTGAAAAAAGCCCGCCGCCTTTCAAAAGTGCTTCCGGGGGCCGGGTTATTTTATGTGGGCAAACCTGGTAAAGCTCTGGCTAATATAAGTTTCCAGCTCTTTGCATTGGGTTATACCGGAGCTAATGTTTACTTTAGTAATTACGTTACCGCAGCTTCGGCCGGTCTATTTTTAGTGCGGTCTTTTTACACCGGTGGCATCAATCAGCTAAATGAAGTAGTGCCAAAAGTAAATTACACCCGTTCGCGAAAATTTAACGATACGTTTAAAAACACATATACCAATCAATTAATACACTATGGCGCATTTAATTAAAACTATTTTTTTGGCAACTCCGTTGCTGTGGTTTGGCGGTTTGTTCGCGCAGGAGACCCCCGCCGCAACCCTTTTGGGACATGCCGGCGCCGTAAACAGCATTGACCTTTCACCCGATGAAAAATTCCTTATTTCCGGCGGGAAAGATGAAACCATTCGCATTTGGAACCTCGAAGACAAACAATCTGAAAAAATAATAAAAACAACAGGCTCTTCCGTCAAGCGCGTTACCTTCAAATCTGACGGAACAAAGTTTCTGGCGGCACTATACGGCCGTTTTGTTGAAGTCGACTTTAAAAACTTCAAACAAAAATTCTCCAAAAAAAATACCCACTCCGCCTTTGTTGAAACCTGCTGTTATTCTCCCAATAACGAATTTATACTTACTTCAAGTTGGAGAGACAAAACCCTGGTAGTATGGAAAGCGAACAATTTTAAAAAACAAATCGAAACAGAAGAAGTTACCTGGGTAGACAACGCGATCTTTAATAAAAGTTCAGGACTGATTTTTTCGGGTGGTCACGATAATCTGGTGAAAATTTGGGACGTGGGTACCGGAAGTCTTATAAAATCGTTTGCCGGCCACGATGACTGGATCTACGACCTGTGTTTGTCGGCAGACGAAAAACTTCTTTATTCGGGCAGCTTTGATAAAACCATAAAAATATGGGACGTGGGCACTGGTAAAAATACCGGTTCGTTAAAGGGACATACCGAAGGAATTGTTTGCCTGGACATAAGTGACGACGGAAGATATTTGGCCTCAGGCGGCATGGATAAAACCATCATCCTATGGGACCTGACTTCCAAAACAGAAGTAAAAAGATGGGTGGCCCACGACGCAGCCATCATGGATGTTAAATTCAGTGCCAACCACCAGAAGCTATACTCCTGCTCCATTGATAAAACCATAAAAATATGGGATACTACCAATCTACAATAACCACCATTAGTTCTTCAGCTTTTCACTGAAACGTTTAAACACTTTATTTAGATTAAGATCTGTATACCGTTCGGCATACTCCTGATCAAAATAGAAATATTTACGATTCACGGGATCAAAATATTCTATTTCAAAATAAAACAAAGTGCCCAATAGTTTATGCCTGTAAAAGTAGGGTCTGATGTGCGTGAACGAATGTATTTGTTTGTCCTTAAAAAGATTCCAATAATCAGGGGCATAATAAAAAAAGTTTTTATTGCGCTTTAATAAGTCTGGATTCAAAGGATCATTGGCTTCTATGGCTTTCCAGTAATCTTCATCTTGTGCCAAATTTTTTATTGGGTAGGCGCCGGCTTCTTTTTCAGGCTTAAACTCTTTTAATTGCAGTGCCAGATTATCAAACAGGTTGTAATTAGTAATATCCAGTAAGTCGGCGCTTATCCGTGTTACTTTATAATCCTTCGAAGGCTCAAAATTGTTGAATATGGTAAGTAGCTGATCAGAAATTTTTGAGCTTTGAAGATAATTGTATTTTAAACTACCGTTCTCCAACACAAAATAATCGGCCGTTTCAATGTAAACATAGTCATTTGTATTTTGCTGTAAATCACTCAGAGTGCTTCCCGAAAAAACCGAAGTTAAAAAGTCCTGATATTTTTGCGGGTTTGCAGAAGTGTATTGTTTTAAATACTCCAAGCCCTTTTCTTTTTTATTTCTGTTTAACTCAAATAATCCGGCAGTAAGTAAAAGATCGTCGCCTCCATTGTCTTTGGCCTTTTTGTAAAAATAATTATATGCCTGCAGGTAGGTTTCAAAAGGCTTCTGAACGGCGCCGTAAACGGGATCATTTTTAACAGTGGCGCAAAAAACAGTATCCAGCGAAATAAATGTTATGTCGTGTAGGATGCCTTTATTTTTTTCGAATAGTTCCTCTTTACTATCCTCGGTTAAAAAACCCCGGCGTTTAATGTCTGGATTTACCAGTATCATCCGTCGCAAACATTCGGTGATATAGTACAGGTAATTTTTGTCGTTCTGATCCTGCAAATGATAATAAAACGCATTGCGCAAACAATTATCGTAAGAGGCCTCCGTAAAGTCGATGTACAATTGCTCCATACGGGCTTTGTATTTCATCTCATTAAAAAAGATTTCATTACCCGAAAATTTATTTTGCCCGTTCGCCTTTTTTATAAATTCATTTAACGCCGTCAAACGGCGACTGTTCTCCGGGTGATCCAGCAGGTACTTTTCCAGTGAGTCAGCCTTGATCGGCTCCTGCCCGTTAACATTATCTAACGCGATGTACCATTTGGGATCCTGATAACTGTATTGGCTTTTATACCAACGATAATCCGATTCAAATTTGGCGTAGATATGGTACGACGAGGTAAGATCGTAATTTAATCCGGAAGCGACCTCAAAGCCCAAACTATCCGCGCGTGCTTCAAATTTTCTGTTTTCGTGACTCATGGACAACGCGTCTTTGATCTTGCGTCGTTTGCTTTGACGACTGTAAGCGATAAAGTTCTTTTTTGTATCTGAATGGATGGCGTGTGAAATTTCATGTGCTAATACACTGATCAATGCCGCTTCATCTTTTATCTCAGCCAACAGACCGATATAAATATAGATAATGCCATTGTCCTGCGCGGAAGCGTTTACGTCTTCACTTCTCATCAGGTACACCTTAAACTCTTTTTCTGATTGAATAGAAGTAGCGATTTTTTTTACCAAACTATTCACATAGTCCTCCAGTTCCTTCCATTCAAAATAAATATAGCCTGAGTGTAACATCCGCTCGTGATAATAGGCCAAACTGGCGGCGTAATCCATCTGCACTTTTTCAGATAACTCAATGTCTTTTAATCCTGTTAATTTTTTATAAAGGGAATCCGAATTGTAATTATACTCAGGAGGAATGTCAGGTCGCAACTCATAATAATGTGGCTGCGCCATGGCATGCGCAGTAAGCAAGAAAGTGAAATAAAACAGAATACCCTTCATTAAAAATCAGTGAAATAAAAAAGCCGTCCCTTAATGGAACGGCTCTCTTCTATTATTTTATGCTTAGTTATTGGAAGCTTTTAATTTTCCAGTTTTAATTGGAGTTCCTTCAACAACCCATCCTGTACGGAAAAATTCATTTCTTGCGAAAACAACACCGTCGATCAATGCATCGTATCCTGGACCTGCATTTTCAATCGCTTTATCAACAGCTCCTTTTAATTGCGGTTGAGTACACATTTTCATTTCTTTACCTTTTGAACGTGGACCTTTTGCATCATCTGGTAAACGAAGCGTTACGTTTTTAGAGCTGATAACTGTAAAGTCGATCAGACGTTGGTTACAGCTGGAAATACCTAATGCAACAACTGCAAGGATAGGAATAATTACTTTTTCATATTAAGTGGATTTTAGTTTTTTCAAAGAAAAACATATTTGTTAATATATGCAAATCATTCTTTTAAAAATATGCCAGTTCCTTCACCAGAATACATGTTTAAAACCTGATTTACAATTGGTTACAATAAATAAAATGATGGAATTTTGTTAAAAACCACCTGGGTTATTTGATTTTAAAACCTTTTGCGCAGCTCGAAAACGTGAGGCCGTTATCATTTTGATACACCCATCTTTTTTCTCCGCTCTGTGCAACAATGATCTTACCTTTTACCCATTTACCGGAGCCGTCAGTCCATTTAGGTTTCCAGCTGGTAATAATCGCGATATTTATCTCATTGGTGATAGCATCTTTAAATACCTGATCCCAGTAAATTTCAGTGGTGGAGTTATCCACTTTGCCATTCGCGCAATTACGAATAAGTTGCTCGCCAACATCTTTAGCAATGCCTTCAATGGTCCGTTTCAGTTGTTCGTCTTTCAATATCGGATTCCCTTTTGGCTTTTCTTCCCCATCCTCATCATCTTCATTGTCCTCATTTTTTTTAGAATCCTTTTTGGCAGTTTCAAATTTCTCTACTTCCCCGTTTGCATAGTTAATAGACGTAACATTTTCTTTTGATAACGTATACAAAGGTCCATCGGGATTATCGGCTTTTTTGTATTTTATGTTCTCTTCCGTAATCTCTATGATTTTAGCTTTTACAATGGATCCGTCACTTTTAACGATCATATCCTGCGCTTTGAGCACCGGGCAAACCATTAAAGTAATAAGAATGATGAGATTTGAGAGTTTTTTCATGGGTGGTTGTGGGGTATTTAAGTTATTATGGTTGTAAAAATATAAATTATTTTTTATTTGAACAGGTAGGTGCCTCTGTGCATAATTTTGGCGCGTTTCGGATTTTCCCATTTATAGTTGGTAATAAATGTACGCAGCGCTACTACAAAAGAGGCACTGCTTTTTCCATCCTCAAAGCTGTAGTAAAAATAATCGGTGTAGCCCGTATTACTTACAAATAGCACGTATTCCAATCTTTTTCCGTTACTTATAAAGTGGGAGGATCCTTCTTCTGCCCGCAGGCTTTGTTCAAAGCTTTCAAAAAACAGTTTAAGGTCTTTCAAAAACATCAGTGAATCTTTACCTTTATACGCCACATCTGCCGACAAAGCATTTTTACTGCTGGCAATGGCGTTGATGTATTGCCCCGAATAAATTCCGATCGCCTCTTTCGCCTTGTCCATCCGCTTAATCTCCTGGCAAAAACCGAACGACGTTACAAGCAACAAAATGGTGGTGAATTTTATGTGGAATGTTTGTTTCATACGTTTAGTCTCCATTTAAAACAACCGCTATGATTATTATAATCAATGCAACGACCAGCACCCCTATAAGAAGTCCAATCAACCAGGGTGACCCTGCCAGGAGAGCAAAAACCACCAACCAAAAAAGGAAAAGTAGCAACATGCTTATAAAAAATCCCGCAATGTAAGCCAATATACCAGTGCCGTTTCCAAAAAATTCGTACGGTATCTGAGCTTCTTCATCGGAGGTTTTTGCAGCAGACAATCCCTGCCCGGCCCGCTCTTTTCCATAAGGTTTAACGGCCGGTAGAGCAAGGGAGGCTTCCAAATCTGCTAAATCACTAGGTTTGGTTTTATGGTGTTTGTGTTTTACGGGAACCGCGATTTCTTTATTGTCGCTATTCACAACGGCATTGTTCCCGGTGTTTTCGTTGTGCCGTGAACCGGTAACTGTTGGAGAATAAATACTTAGCTGTTCAGGATTGGGGTTTGCCGGGGCGGTGGTTCCCGAAGTGACAGGACGCTCTTTTGTTTTTGATTTATTGCCGGCTACATCCAAATGGTATCCTTTGGTATAACGTCTTTTTGTTAAGGAAAATTTAGATGAGCAGGAAGACAGAACTACACCGGAAATAATGGCAATGACAATAATTATTGATCTGTTTAACATGTTTGTTGTGGGTTGGGTTTTACAAATGTATAATTTAAATAAACCGGGTTTTTACAGTTTTACACCAATAGTTTAAATGAGTGTTAAAACAGGCCCTTTTTATTTGTTATAGCTTAAGACGCTCAACGCCGGATAAAAGTTACAAAAAAAATTAATTTCTTTTGTCCTTTTTAATCTCCGCAATTTCCACTTTTAATCCACGTAACATATTCATAATACTGTCCAGATTCAATTCGTCGTTTTGGTATTGGTTCATATTCAAACAACAGGTGTATTCCCATATTTCAAGAACATCTTCAGCTTTTACTTTAAAGGGCTGATAAATTTTGTTATCCGAATGCAATTCATAAGCCGCCTCCTTTTTGTTGTAAGCCATGATCCGTTTATAGGTAAGCCCGTCTTCTTTGGTGACAATAATATAAGTTTGCCCCATTTTAACCTCATCAAATTTTTCGAGGTATTTGGCAATAACAAACGAACCCTCCCGGATGGGTGGCATACTATCTCCTTTGATGGGGAAAGCACGGTGCTTACCCGTAGGTAAAAAAGGTAATTTCATTTGCGGCAGCTTTTCAATGTAATCCGGGTCGGCATACCCCCGTGTATAACCAGCCGAAGCTTTTAAGGGGACCAATTCCACCATGTCATTGCCATCGCTATCTAAGAGTATAGGAAACAGGATCCTGTTTTTTCCAATTTTCATTAAGCCATCCAAATTTGTTTTTTTAAGATCGCCCCTGACAAGGGCGTCAATGGCAATGTGAAAATATTCCGACAGTTTTATCAGCAAATCGATCGGGGGCTCGTTACGCGCCTCTTCATACCCCCCAATGCGGGAACGTGTTACTTTTAAATCGTCTGCCAACTGCTCTTGCGAGAGGCCTTTAAGCTGGCGAAGAAACCGGATGTTGGATGATATTTTGCTCATTGCTATGTTTTATAGTTTAAAATTACTATTATTTATAGTTATTTGCAAAAAAAATTTTACACCTTCTTTTATGCGTGAAACCAAAAAGATACTAGGGCGAATTATCCACCGAAAACGAGTCCAACGGCATTAAAACCAGCACATTATTTAAAAAAACTGCAGCAACTTCCTGAGGGGTTTTAAATATAATGTGTAGAACCTTGGCTTCAATTGATTTATTTCCCAGGCCCTACGGTCTTCCAGATTCGCATTTACACGGTTTTTAATGTTTTTATTGCTCTTTCCGCCCACCCTCATTTTAACGGTATACTCAGGCAGGTAGGCTACTTTTATTCGGTGTTTGTGAATGAACCGTAACATCAACTCATAATCCGCGGCGCTTTTAAAGGAGAGGTTAAAGGTGCCGTATCGCAGGTAAATTTCTTTTTTTACAAAAAAGGTGGGGTGCGGTGGCATCCAGCCATTGATAAAAGACCCAGGGCGGTACTCCCCGCTTTTCCATTTGCGGATTATTTTATCGGTATCATTTTTATCCACATAATACAAGTCGCTATAAACGGCATCCGGTTTCTGTTTTAAAAAAACATCGGCATAGTTTTGAAGTACCCGATCGTGCAGGTAAAAGTCATCCGAATGAAGAATACCGATGACATCGCCGGTTGCCAGGGCAATGCCTTTATTAAGGGCGTCGTAAAGCCCCTGATCTTTTTCAGATACTACCACACTTATTTTGTCCTGGTAGCGTTTTACAATGGTTAAGGTGTCGTCGGTCGACTGCCCGTCAATGATCAGGTATTCCACATGGGGGTAGCTTTGGCTGACCACCGAACGAATGGTTTGTTCAACGGTAGCCGCCGAGTTGTAGGTGATGGTTATGATGGAAATTTTCAATGGGCGTTTTGTAAGGAGATAATCAATTCATTCAAACTTCGAAAATTAAAATCAACCCTCCGATCCTGAACAGGTGCTTCGGAAATAAAAATGGTGTGCATGCCCGCGCTCCTGCCAAATTCCATGTCGCTCATGCTGTCCCCAATGATGATACTTTTTTTGAAATCAATTTCAGGGTAATCTTTTTTGGCGCTTAGCGCCATACCAATGCCCGGCTTGCGATCAGGGTGCTTTTCGTCTGCCAGATGCGGCGAGAAGTATACCTTGTCAACCCGCCCGCCATAAAATTCAATTTCGTACACCATGTTTTTATGGATCAGCTCCAGGTCTTCAGTCCGGTACAGCCGTTTGCCAATACCCTGTTGGTTGGTAACCACCACAATTTTCCCAAACAGGTTATTCAAAAATTTTAAGGCGTCAAAAACGCCATCCAAAAATTCAAACTCTACCCAATGTTTTACGTAATCGTTCTCCAGTTTTTTATTGATCACACCATCACGGTCAAGAAACAGCGTCCAGTTTTTATCGATATTTAAATTCTTTAAAGTCATGTTGTGCTTTGTGGTAGTCGTCAGGAATTCCAATATCGATGAAATAACCATCGAATTCAAATCCTTTTATGACCAGGTTGTTTAGTTGTTTTTCAAAAAAATCTTTTTCAACGGAAAAGCCTACAGTTTCCGGTGTATTGGCTAGATAACCCAGCCGATCCAACAAATACACGCCTCCATTAATGGTGCCTGCCTGAACGTCGTCGCTCTTTTCTTTAAAGGAAATAACGCGTCCGGATGAATCGGTTTCTATTTTTCCATATCGGCTGGCGTTAGGCACTTTGCGCAATGCCAGTGAGTACTGCACCTGGCCGGTTATATGCCACTCGTAAAACTGATGAAGCGGGATGTCGAAAAACGAATCGCCATTGAGCACCAACACTTCCCGATCGGTACATTGCCGCATGGCCAAACGAATGCCACCTCCCGTGCCCAGTGGCGTTTCCTCTACCACGTAGGTAATCGAAAGGCCTTTGTATTCAGCCCCATAGTACTCTTTTATGCGATCAGATAAATAACCAATAGACAGTACCACCTTTTTGATGCCCGCGTTTTTTAAGTAATCCAGTTGGTAATTTAAAAAAGGCACCCCGTTTACCGGCGCCATGGGTTTGGGCAAATGACTGACCACACTTTGTAAACGCGTGCCGAACCCGCCGGCTAATATAATGGCTGTTTCTGTCATGTTATACTTTAAAGCCAATCAGGGTCACATCGTCCAGCTGTTCGAGGTTTCCCTGCCAGTTTTCAAAAGCCGCTTTAAGCGCCGCTCCTTGTTGCTGAATGGTGAAACCACTGTTCTCAAGAATAGTTTCTTCCAGGTGTTTTTGTTTGAATTTTTTTCCTTTCGGCCCGCCAAACTGATCGGCAAACCCATCGGTGAAAAGATAATACTGATCGTGCGGTTCAAGGTCGATCACAAAATCGGTAAACTCAGTGTGTATACCGCTATTGGTGCCGCTTATGCCATAACGATCGCCCATAAACGTATCCATTTTATCCTGTTTAACCCGTAATAAATTACTTTTAGCACCTGCAAAATACAGAATGTTTTTTTTACGGTGCAACACACAAATGGCCATATCCACTCCATCGTTAATGGACAGAGAAGAATCGTTAGACTGCAGATCGGTTTTAAACTGATGACAAAGGGCTTTTAAAATGCCGGCCGGGTTATGTTTAAAGTCGGAAGAGTGAATGATGTTTTTTAACGCCGAATGGGCAAATACACTTAACATGGCCCCGGGCACACCATGGCCGGTACAGTCCACCACGGCCAGGTACACGCATTCCTGATCCCCTTCCAGCAGGTAAAAATCTCCGCTCACAATGTCTTTTGGTTTAAAGATCACAAAGGATTCGGAAAAGTTCTCTTTAATTGCCTGCGGCGATGGAAGGATGGCCTGCTGAATGTGCCGTGCATAATTAATGCTGTCGGTAATGTCTTTGTTTTTTTCTTCGATGATGGATTTTTGTTTTTGAACTTCTTCATTTTTATGAAGCAGTAATACATTTGTTTTTCTTTTTTCACTGAACTGCTTGTAAACAAAAAACAACAAGCCAACCACAACCACCGTTACAAACGCGAAGATGTAAATGAGCCTATTTCGCTGCGATACCTGAAGGCGTGAAGTTGCCAGCTCCATGTTTTTTAACTGAAGCTCGGTTTCCTTTTTTTCGGATTCGTATTTGGATTCGGCTTCGGCTACCGCCCTGTTGCGTTGAATGTTAACGACCGAATCTTTGTATTGCATGTAGATTTTGTAATACCACAGGGCCTTTTCAGGCTGTTTTTGAGCCTCAAGCGCCTTACTCAAATTTAACGCGGCGCTTTGAATGTTATCGAGAGCGTTTCGTTTTATGTTCAGGTTAAGCGATTCCTCCAGGTAAATTGCGGCCTGGTGATAATTTTTACGTTGGAGTTCCAGATCGCCAAGATTATTCAGGGTATTGGCCAGTGCATAATCATCCTTTATTTTTCTAAATACTGGCAATACCTTCCGGTAATATTTTTCGGCTTTGAATAAATCCCCGCTTTTGAAATAAGATTCTCCGATCATGCTGGCGGCCATGGCCTCATAATTGAGGTTGTTAGTTTCTCTGAAATAGGTCTCCGCTTTTTGAAAATACTGAATGGCGGCTTCAAATTTTTTGTTTTCCAGCAATATACCGCCCAACCCCACGCTGGTCACTGCTATCATAAATTCATTACGGGGAGGTTGGCTGGCCAGCCGAAAGGATTTAAGAAAAAATTCATAGGCCTTTTCCTTATTTTTTAAACCGAGATAGGTATTGGCCACTGTATTGTAGGCGTTGGTGACTGCCCGTTTATTTTTTAGTTTTTCAAGAATTTTTAAGGCCTTTAAGAGGTTGTTGATCGCTAAATCATATTTTCCCGAAGTTGTTTGGCAACTGCCCATACTCAGGTACGAAATCCCCATTCCGAATGGATAATTTATTTTTTCAGCCAGAGCCAGAGCGCTATCGGCCATGATGAAGGCGCTGTCGGGGTTATTGGACTCCAACAGCCTCGAAATTTTGTTGAGCACCTGAACTTTCGACGTGTCGTTGGACGTGTTCACTAAGCGGTTAAGACTATCCCGGATAGTGGGCTGCCCGTGCACCGGTATATACAAGGTAAAGAAACAGATGAGAATATACACTGCTCTTTTGACCATGTTTATTTTTTAGGGAATAACTGCATCTCCACCATTTCGCAAATGGTGTGCCCCAGTAACATGTGGCATTCCTGAATGCGCGGGGTATCCGTACTTGGAATGTTAATCAGGTGCCTGGTAACGTATTTCATTTCGCCACCGGTTAAACCGGTGAACCCCGCGGTAATCATCCCCAACTCGTCGGCTTTTTCAATGGCTTTTATGACGTTTTTACTGTTGCCACTTGTACTTAATCCAATCAACACATCTCCTTTTCTTCCCATGGCCTGCACCAAACGACTGTAGATCACCTCGTAACTGTAATCATTGGCCACCGCAGTTACATAACTGGTATTTACATGCAACGCTTCCGAAAATAAGGGTGGCCGGTCGTAATAAAACCGCCCGCTAAGTTCGGCAGCCAGGTGTTGTGCATCGGCAGCGCTTCCCCCATTACCGCACCACAATACCTTGCCCCCGTTTTTATACGTGGTCACAATGGCCTCGGTGAGTTTCACCACCGTATCTAAAAGTTCGTGGTTTTGCAAGAGACCCGCTTTCAGGTCAACCGACGCCTGGATTTTGGATTGGAGTAAGTTTATCATGGTTTAAATTTATGTTTTTTTAAGCAGTAAATTAATGCGAAACCGAATTTAATTTTGGTTCACATCCGTTTAAACGAAACAGGGAAACAATAAAGAGCTCCGTTTTGTGCATTCAGCGAATATCCTGTGCATCGAGAGCCAGCAATTATTAAATTTTCAAATAAAATGGTATGTTTGTTTAAGAAATCTTAAAAAGCTCAATGAACATCGAAGTTTGTTATAGTCCTCAAAGCTACCCACTTTTTCATAATCCGGATTCCATTGTTGTAGTGATCGACATTTTAAGGGCTACCTCGGCCATTACCACGGCGTTTTATAACGGTGTGGCAAAAATGATTCCGGTGGCTACGGTGGAGGAAGCCAAAACATTTAAAGACAATGGGTTTTTAGTGGCGGCGGAAAGAGACGGTGAAATTATTCCCGGTTTCGACCTGGGCAACAGCCCTTTTGGTTATATGAACGATAAGGTAAAGGGAAAAACCATTGCTATTACTACTACCAACGGCACGCAAGCCATTGAGGCTGCCAAACATTCGAGCAAGGTAATTATTGGCAGTTTTTTGAACATGGACCTGATTACCGAGTATTTGAAGAAACAACAAAAGGATGTGTTGTTTTTGTGCGCGGGTTGGAAAAATAAGTTTAACCTGGAAGATACATTGTTTGCCGGAGCAGTAGCCGACTCGCTGATTTATAAATACGGATTTAATAGTGCCTGCGATTCCACCATCGCGGCCATGGAATTGTATAAACTGGCTAAGTTCGACCTATATGGATTCCTGGCCCATTCCTCGCACCGCAACCGGTTAGCCAAACTGGACCTGGAACGGGACATCCGTTATTGCCTCACTCCCAACCAGTGCCCGGTGATTCCGGTCATGGAAGGAAAGTTTCTTGTAAAAGCGTAATTGCTTGGCGCAGAATTTACCTCCGCGTCATGGTATCCGGATTTTTTGAGGCTTTTTTACTGCCGTCGTACAATTCAAATTTAAGGTAACGGCATTCCAACGATCCATTAAAGAGATGAATGCGGCGCGATGGCCGTAAGCCAATACTTTTTACCGCTTCCGGACTACTGGTAATGATCCAGGCGTTGTAACCTTTGTAATCTTTTTTTAATTTATCGCCTATTTCTTTGTACAGTTTTTCGATTTCCTGAACGGGAATCCGCTCACCATAGGGAGGGTTTAAAATGAGTACGCCCCCTTTACGCGTAGGCATTAGGTCAAAAAAGTTTTCGTTGAAACATTTTACCGAATCGTCCACCTTGGCATTTTTGGTGTTGGTAACCGCTTTTTTGAAAGTGGTTGTATCCAGCTCGTTGGCAACAATGTCAATGGGATCGTTGGTGATTTTGGAGATCGCGCTTTCGTAAATAGTGTCGTACAGTTTTTCGTCAAAGTTATGCCAGCGCATAAAGGTAAATTCGTTGCGGTAATAACCCGGCGGAATGTTATTGGCCCAAAGGGCGGCTTCAATGGGAATGGTGCCCGCACCGCACATGCCGTCAACCAGCTGCAGGTGTTTTTCCCAGCCGCTGAGTTTAACGAGCCCGGCGGCCAGTACTTCTTTCATGGGAGCTTCGTTAATGTCGGAGCGGTAACCCCTTTTGTATAAAGGTTCGCCGCTGCTATCGAGGTTAAGGGTGACTTCATTTTTAAAGATGTGGATGTACAACCTGAACGAAGGATGTATTAAATCCACATCGGGGCGGCTACCGGTTTTGTCGCGGAAACGATCCACCACAGCATCTTTGGCTTTTTGCGCCACAAATAAACTGTGCGTAAAAATTTCGGAGTTGGTCACCGCTTCCATCATCAGGGTATCGGTGTTGGAAATAAAACGTTCCCACTCCAGCGATTTTATACCATCGTACAATTCCTGCTCGTTGTTAGCCGTAAATTTTGCAATGGGCACAATAACTTTTAACGCCGTATGCAAACACAGATTGGCTTTGTAGAGAAAACCAATGTCGCCCACTACAGAAGCGCCACGTTTAAAGACTTCCACGTCTTTGCCTCCCAAACGGCGTAATTCATCGGCCAGAATTTCTTCGAGTCCGAAAAAGGTGGTGACTTTTATTTCAAAGTCGCCGGTGTGTGTGTAATCGTAATTAATCTTCATCCCCTAATAGTATTTCGCGCACGTTTTCTTTTATTCTTACCGACATTTCATCCGTTGGTAAGTCGTTGGAGTCGGTTCCAAACGGATCTTCAATTTCTTCGCTAATGAGCTCGAGCGATGCAAACGCGTAAAACATAAACATCACGATGGGCACGGCCCAATACCCAATGGTTAAACCAAAGGCCACCGGCATGGTGATGATGTAAAGGAAGATGACTTTTTTGATAAAGATGCTGTAGGAATACGGAATGGGGGTTCGTTTGATGCGCTCGCAGGCGCCGCAAATATCGGAGAGTTGATTCAGGTTTTCGCTCAGCACCAGGTAATCGTTGGGTGTGCGGGTGTGTTTGTCCACCGCCGAGAGGCATTCTACCGTGAGCTGGCGGGCAATGTAATTGGGTTTGTGCGCCACTTTACTGTAAGTCGGTTTGGTGAGCGATTTTGTGAAGAGGATGTCCTCCAGCGTATCGTTGTTGCGCAAATGTTCTTTTAGCGCAAATGGAAAGTTGCTGATGAGTTTATAGAGTTCTTCGCGAAGGGCCACCTCTTCGCGCGGCACCAGGGCGTGCAGTTTTATGGCCAGGTTACGGCTGTTGTTTACTAAAGATCCCCACAGTTTTCTACCCTCCCACCAACGGTCGTAAGCCGTGTTGATACGAAACACCAGCACCAGGGAAATGATGAAACCCGAAATTTGATGAAAGATGGTTAAAGCCGGCACATCCATTGGCAAGTACCTTTTTTCCACAAAACACACCGCCCAGGTTACTGACCCCAGCAATAGCATGGTTGGAAACAGGATACGGAAGGTATCCGATTTGTGAAAGTGAATGATGAGTTTAAACCAATCTTTCGGGTTATAGGTTACCATTTTTTATGTAAACGATAAAATAACTTTACGGATAATGGCCACACACTCCATAAGTTGTTTTTCATTGATCACCAAAGGTGGCGCAAAACGAATGATGTCGCCATGGGTAGGTTTGGCCAATAACCCCTGCTCAGCAAATTGAAGACACACGTCCCAGGCGGTTTTACCATTTTTTTCCTTGATGACAATGGCATTGAACAACCCTTTGCCCCTTACTTCGGTAATGAGATCGGATTCTTTTTTTATTTTTTCGAGTTCGGCCCTGAAGAGCACTCCCAGTTTTTCGGAGTTGTCGGCCAGGTGTTCATCTTTTAATACCTGTAAGGCTTCCATGGCCACAGCGCAAGCCAGCGGGTTACCGCCATAGGTACTACCATGTTCCCCGGGTTTTATGGTGAGCATCACTTCATTGTTAGCCAGCACCGCGCTCACCGGCAGGATACCACCACTGAGGGCTTTGCCCAGAATTAACACGTCGGGTTTTACGTTTTCGTGATCGCAGGCCAGCATTTTGCCCGTGCGGCATAAACCGGTTTGCACCTCGTCGGCAATAAATAATACGTTGTATTTGGTACAGAGGTCCCTGACACCTTTGAGGTAGCCGGCTTCCGGCACCACCACCCCGGCTTCACCCTGAATGGGTTCTACCATGAACGCCGCTGTGTTAGGATCTTTGATAGCGGCTTCAAGCGCATTTAAGTTGTTGTAGTCTACTAATTCATACCCCGTCATAAACGGACCAAAACCGGTGTAGCTGCTAGGATCGTTACTGGCCGAGATAGCGGCCAGGGTTCTTCCCCAAAAGTTGCCCCTGGCAAATACTATTTTTGCCTGGTTAGCGGGTACCCCTTTTACATCGTAGGCCCAGCGCCGTGCGAGTTTGATGGCGGTTTCCCCCCCTTCTACCCCGGTATTCATGGGTAATACTTTGTCGTAACCAAAGTAACTGGTAATGTAGTGTTCGTATTCCCCCAACACCGAGTTGTAAAACGCCCGGGAGGTCAACGTCAGTTTCTGCGCCTGATTGGTTAAGGCTTTTAGAATACGCGGGTGGCAATGCCCCTGGTTCACTGCACTATATGCTGCTAAGAAATCGAAATATTTTTTTCCTTCTACGTCCCATACGTAAACACCTTCCCCTTTTTCTAATACCACCGGTATGGGATGGTAATTGTGCGCCCCAAAGTCATCTTCGAGTTGCATAAGGTGTTCGCTTTTGGTTTTGGTCTCAATCATAATGGTGTTTTTTGCTATACAAATATAGCTTAAAAAGGCGGCATTTTAACTATTACGGTGGCTTTTGAGGGCGCGTTATTTATATTTGTCCAGGAGGTACAACAGGCTGCCAATGGCCCCCGCGCCCAATTCCAGCTCGCGTTTGTTGACTTTATCAAAGGTATCGGCAGCGGTGTGATGAATGTCGAAGTAACGCTGCGCGTCCGGATCAAAGCCAATGCAGGGTACCCCGTTTTTTTGCAGATCCCTGAGATCGGCGCCACCACCCCCTTTGTTGATGTTGTCTAACAGGTAAGGTTGAAATAATGCTTTCCATTGTACAACGGTGTTGTATAAACCCTGCGTGGTATCTACCCCAATGTTTCTGGGCACAAAGCCCCCCGCATCCGTCTCCAGAGCAGCCAGATGTTTTTCAGCGTGGTCTTTGGCAAATCTCGCGTAGGCCGCGCCACCCATTAAACCGTTTTCTTCGTTCATAAAAGCTACCGCGCGAATGCTGTGTTTGGGTTTGATACCCAGGTGTTTGAACGCCGCCAACACTTCTATACTTTGCACAATGCCCGCGCCGTCGTCATGCGCCCCCTGGCCATTGTCCCAGCTATCCAGATGTCCACCGGCAATGAGGTATTCGTTGGGTTGTTCGCTACCGGTAAGCTGGCCCACCACATTATAGGAGAGTACATCGGGCAGGGTTTCGCAATGCGTTTCCAGATACATGCTCAGGTCCTTGTCTCTTTTTAAAGTTTGACTGAGTTTGCTGGCCGCCACATAGCTTAACGCCAGGGCCGGTATTTTTGTTTTACTGATGGTGGTGTCGTAATGCATGTTGCCGGTATGCGGTTCGTCGTCGGCCACAGAAGCAAGGCTTCTTACCAACATGGCCACCGCGCCATACCGCGCCGCTTGACTGGCCCCCAACACCCGGTATTTGCCCACGTCGCGGTAAGCATGGCCCGGATTGATTTTGGTTTGATCGAAGAACACGTTGTAAAACACAATTTTCCCTTTTACGTTTTTTTCGCCCAAACGCTCCAATTCTTCAAAACTACTTACTTCGATGACCTTTGCCGTAAGGCCATTGGTGCCCGTACCCACCGAACTGCCTAGGGCCACACATTTTAGGTCAACGACCCTGGTAGCGGTTTTGGTGTTTACCCGGCAAAGTTCCTGGCCACCCCTTACCCAGTGCGGTACCATGCAGGGTTGCAAAATTACCGTATCGGCACCAGCTTCGTATAGGGCTTTTTTTGCCCAATACACGGCTTGTTCGGCCTGCGCGCTGCCGCTTAAACGCCCTCCAATGCGTTGTGTCAGGTACTCCAGATTGGAATAACATTTGCTTTTGGTGAGGTAATAGTCGTATAGTTTGCGGAGGGTGAGCGAGTCTTCTTTTTGCGCGTAACTGATGAAGAGGAAGAAGGAAAACAGAAAGGTGATTTTTATTTTCATGCGTAAGTGGGTTGTTTAACGGATGACTAATTGATCGACGAGTTTGTAACCACAGAATTTATTAATGGAGGTAACGATGTCTTCTTTACGAAAGGAGAGTTCATGTTTTAAGGCCGCCGAAGTAAGTGTAATGAAAATGGTTTTGTCGTTGAAAAAGATGTCCGAGGTGTTTTTAGCCACCAGTTCCCCCACAATGTCCTTCCAGCCATTTTTAACCGTGAATTGCGAGATTTTCACATCCAGTTTTTCTTGTTTAAAGAGCTGGCTGATGGCGTCACCCAGTTTGATGAGGTTTGATTTTCTGGCCATACGGAGGTGTTAGTTGAAATGGTGATTGTAGCCTTAAATATAGGGATTTAATTTAAGCCTCCGGCACTTCCTGTTTATGGTTAGGCGAAGCGGCTGATTTCGTCCTGTTTGGATGCTCTTTTTTTTGAAAATTTGTTTGCTGCTGGTTGTTTGAAGAGAATTAGCAAGAACATCCGGTTCATTCATCCCTGAGGTCATTTCGACCAACGGGAGAAATCTCATTGCAACATTATCAGATAGCATTTATAATTGAGATTTCTCAGGCCAGCGAATTACTCCCAATCGCCTTCGAAATGACTGGCAGCGAGAATTAAAAGTTTGCGAATCCACCATGTCATTTCGACCAACGGGAGAAATCTCATGGTGCTTGCCAAAGGAATTTTCAATACTGAATTTTATGAGGCCGGATTGGCAGTCCCGTCATTCCATCCCACCATGTCATTTCGACCAGCGGGAGAAATCTCATAGTGATTGCCAAAGGAATTTTCAACACTACATTTTAGGAGACCAGAATTGTAAAGGGAGATAATTTTTTGTTAAAGGTATTTTTTAGGACTTGGACTTTTGAGCTCGTCACTGGCTTTTATGACTTTTTCTTTGAGGCTTTGTTTGAAGTCCAGTAGTTTTTGGAGCAGCGCCTGGTCCGATGCCGCCAGGATTTGCACCGCCAGTATGCCCGCGTTTTGAGCGGCATCTACCGCCACCGTGGCAACCGGTACACCATTGGGCATTTGCACAATGCTCAGGAGGCTGTCCCACCCATCGATGCTATTACTGCTTTTGATGGGTACCCCTATTACCGGCAATGGCGTTAACGAAGCCACCATGCCCGGCAGGTGCGCCGCGCCACCCGCACCGGCAATGATTACCTGCAAACCCCTCAGGTGCGCGCCTTTTGCATAGTCCACCATTTTTTCGGGCGTGCGGTGTGCCGATACGATGTCGATTTCGTAATCAATGTTGAATTCTTTGAGTAGGTCGGCCGCGGCCTGCATTTTCGGGAGGTCGCTGTGACTGCCCATGATGATTCCTATTTTTGCTGTACCCATTGCGTTTGGTTTAACAAGGCACCGGGTGAGCCCGGCGCCGGTTTGGTGTTACATGTGTATGGAACGTTTTGCCGTCGCATCGAGGCAAGCCTCTTTCATGTTTTCGGTAAAGGTAGGGTGCGCGTGACTCATGCGTGCCAAGTCTTCGGCGCTGGCCCTGTATTCCATGGCTACTACCGCTTCGGCAATCATGTCGGCCGTACGTGGCCCAATCATGTGCACGCCCAGTATTTCATCAGTGGTTTCATCGGCCAGTACTTTTACGAAGCCGTCGGTATCCATGCTGGCACGGGCCCGGCCACTGGCTTTAAAAGGGAAGGACCCCACTTTGTATTTTTTGCCTTGTTCTTTAAGTTGTTCTTCGGTAAGGCCCACGGCGGCTACTTCGGGCCAGGTGTACACCACGCCCGGAATGAGGTTGTAGTTGATGTGCGGTTTTTGTCCCGCCAGTTGCTCGGCCACGTAAATGCCTTCTTCTTCGGCTTTATGAGCCAGCATGGCGCCTTTTACCACATCGCCGATGGCGTAAATGCCCTCGATGTTGGTTTTCAGGTGTTCATCGGTTTCTACCCGGCCACGGTTGTCCATTTTTACGCCTATTTTTTCGAGGCCCAGACTTTCGGTGTAAGGTTTTCTGCCCACTGCCACCAGGCAATAGTCGCCTTTTAGTTCTATTTGTTCGTCTTTCGCGTTGAGGGCCGTAACGGTTACTTCTTTGGCGCCGCCTTTTACGCCGGTGACTTTGTGTTTAAAGAGGAATTCAAAAGAGAGGTTCTTTTTTAGGACCCGTTGCAGTTCTTTGCTCAAACCACCATCCATGCCCGGAATAATGCGGTCCATGAATTCCACCACGGTGACTTTGCTGCCCAGGCGGCCATACACGCTGCCTAATTCGAGGCCGATGACCCCGCCGCCAATGATGATGAGGTGTTTAGGCACTTCGGTCATTTCCAACGCTTCGGTGGAGGTGATAACCCTTTTTTTGTCGATGTCAATGCCCGGCAGGCTCGATGGTTTGGAGCCGGTGGCAATGATGCTTTTATCGGTTTCTATTTGAACTTTTGAACCGTCGTCTTTGGTGATTTCGATTTGGTTTTTGGTCAGGTAAGCCCCCATGCCGGTAAATACCGAGATTTTGTGTTTTTTCATCAGGTAGTCGATACCCGCCACGGTCATTTTAACAACCCCGCGTTTGCGCTCAATCATTTGTTTGAGGTTCACTTTTGGCGCTTTAATGTCGATGCCATGCTCTTCGAAGTGATGTACCGCGTTGTAGAAATGTTCGCTGGAATCGAGCAGCGCTTTGGAGGGGATACAGCCCACGTTGAGGCAGGTACCGCCCAGCGAGGCATATTTTTCGATTAAAGCCGTTTTCATGCCCAGTTGGGCGCAGCGAATGGCAGCTACGTATCCTCCGGGACCGGCGCCAATGATGGTAACATCAAATTTTTCCATATAGAGTGTTGTTGAATTTTTCTTAAAAACAGGTAAAGTTACGGTTTTTTGTTAAAATAGCTTTTGGGGGGCTTAGAAAAGAATAAGCAGAAACTGAAGCTCTCTAAATGGGTTGATTTATTAGTTGCATTTTATTTAGTTATTCCTTCACCACTTTAAACACAACTTGTCCAAGGTTATTTTCTGCTTTTTAAAAATAAATTCCGGCTGGTAATTGAGAAATATCAATCTTATAACCTTGACTCGGTTAAGGTAACAACAAAAATCGCACACTTGATTATTAGATATAACTTCTAGTATACATTTTTTTATGAGCAAAGAAGTTTAGAAATTCTTTGTGCTTTGCTTTGTTAGTGCTAATTCATACATTTAGTTATGAAACGTAAGATAAGTTTGGTCTTTATAATGCCGATTATTACGCTTTGTTTAAGTTCTTGTTTAAACAAAGACTCAAATTTCAAATGGCAGGATTCGATAGCTGACTCGATAGTCGCCTTTTATCAAATACAACCGAGTACGTTTGATTTTATTAATTGTTATTATTCAGCTAATTCAAAACCATCGATTATTAAGGGCAATACAAGTATTTATTTTAATAAGGGGGTAAACTATAGAATTAGGATAGATACGTTAACACAAGGGAATTTGTCGCAATATATGGGCTTTGATGTTTGTAAAAACGTTCGGTATTTTGGGTGTAATTACACACAAGATACTACCTACGAAAGTTTAGAAAGCAACACCAATCAAATGATGAACCTTATTGGGTCGCACCAACCGGATTACATTTTTAATCCAGATACCTTCAGGAATCAGTTTTTAGACAAAAAAAGATTTATAATGACTTTTGAGGAAAATCCACATAAGACCTTTTATACAATTAGTAGTATCGATACAAACACTTATCGCGATGAAATGTTAACCACCAAGAAGTCGGTTGTAACATATAATGTGTCTAAGGAAAACTATGGGATTCAAAGCTATTCATTTATTTGGGAATATATAATTGATAACGTCACGTTTAAAGACTCTTCAGGAATTTTTTATAAGTATCACAACTGGCCAATTGAAAATATTATTGGTTATATTGAAGCGTTTACACCCTTTAAAAAAGAGGATATAGCCAACGATTCTATAACCAATAAACAGGATACCGTATCTGTTTTTCCTGCTTTTACTTTACCAGATGTTTATGCGAGAAATTATAGTTCTTCGGAATGCAAATCTAAATACACTTTGGTTGAATTTTGGTACAGGAGCTGTTTACCCTGTATGAAGAACATTAAGCGTTTAAATACTATCAGAAGTTCTATCGACAAATCGATTTTGGAAATTGTAGCGATCAATGATTTAGATGAATTAAATAAGGAATCTATTGATTTTGTAAATAAATTTGACGTCAACTACATTGTTTTATTTAAAGGGCAAGAATTGGCGAAAGACTTGGGTATCATATCTCATCCCATTACTTTCATTTATGACTCTAAAACACGCAAAATAATTTATAGTAATTGTGGAACTAATGACAATTATTCAGAGGAAATAATCAACTTCATTAAAAAGCAGCAAAAGTAACTTTATTTTATCATTATTTCGGTTTACACAATTGCTTAGTCAATTCGTAAATACAGTGCGCCATTTTTGATCCATACCTGTGTATTGGTTGCTGTATGCGCGTTGAGAGATTTTTGGAGCGAGTGGAGAACTTACGGGACCAAGTAGAGAACTTTCGGGAGCGAGTAGAGAAGTTGCGGATGCGGGTAGAGAAATTGCGGGACCAAGTAGAAAACTTTTGGAAGCGAGTAGAGAAGTTACGGGAGCAAGTAGAGAAGTTTCGGGAGCGAGTAGAGAACTTACGGGACCAAGTAGAGAACTTTTGGAAGCGAGTAGAGAACTTGCGGATACGGGTAGAGAAATTGCGGGAGCAAATAGAGAAGTTATGGGAGCGAGTAGAGAACTTGCGGATGCGAGTAGAGAACTTGCGGGAGCGTGTAGAGAAGTTTAGGGAGCGAGTAGAGAACTTGCGGAAGCGCGTAGAGAGATTTTGGCAGCGAGTGGAGAGAATGGAGGAGCTTCTAAGGAGAACGGAAGAGCGAAAGGTGGGGGGGGTATGAGCCTGTAAATAATTTTGTGTAAATGGTTGTATCGGATTAAGTAGACTAATAACTTAACTGTAGTTTACTAAGACTTTCGTAAAAATAATTTTTCAAAAGGTAGGGAAGAGAATACCTCTCCCCTGCCCAATGAAGGCGATTTATAGTATACTTTAAAATCGGAGACATCAAACGAAATCACGAACTATAGCTAGTGCTAGCCAATTTAAAAGGGCCGGGAACATTACTAAGCAAACTTCACCACTTCAATGTTTATGTTCAAATTTTAGTGAAAGCGTTAATAGATTAACAGTAGAGTCGTCCTCAATTTTAATGCTTAACCTATGACTTACATTACAGATATTTAATATGGTCTTTGGCAGGGTCCATTCCTTTGAGAATTGACTAGAACCGTCAGGATAAAGCTTCTCATGCATTATGTCTGTACCTCCGTCTCTAACGATTTCGATTATATCATTTACCGGGCCATGTCCGTTATTATTTTTCTCTCCTCTTGCTGTAAGAGTGGCATCCACAAGTTCTTCATGTGGTTTCTGATCCCATTCAAACGTGTGAAGAAATGCCTTGTTATTTATGGGGCGTCCGATAGCGTGATGTCTTTTTGCCCAGTCAGCTGGTTTAAAGTCACCCTTATAAACGTGTTCCAATTTCGAAGCATCGAGAAAAAGTTCTCTAGATCCGAAAGAGTTTTTTTTATCTGTATTTTCCATAGTTTTTTTTTTAAATAATTATATTTTAATTGAAGAAACAACCAAGTACCAGGACTGGCAAATAGTTCTTAACGCCTAATAATCACAAGACGATTGTAATTTAGAAGGCACTGTACTAATTAGTAGTTATAAGACAACGACATGATTTTAGACGGGACCACTAAATGTTTTCGGAAAAAGAAAGATGGTTCGGAACGTAGGCGATTAAAACCCGGGTTGCTTGGAACCATGCATTGACTTTTTGCTCCAGTTTATTTATGCACCAAGTTTGGCATAAATGTTCGATCGGAGTATACATTCGCATCCGCCAGAAAACCATCTACAAAGTGCGTAACACCGGCTATTGTAGATGTACCAATAGTGGTCCATGCTTCTGTCCTTTATCACTTTACTATTTTTGTTTTGGTGAAAGTGGATTTTTATCGACATGGAAATTTGTAACAAGAACCAGAACTCTTTAAATCTCCAAATTGTCAATGAAGTAAAGAACCTCCGCAAATGCCAATGTCCTGTTAACGGTAATTATACTCACTTAGGGTCGCGTGCTTCGCGTGTAGGTTTGTCTTTACAACCAGCGGCGCCACCACCCTCTTTTCCGCTAAAGGATTCGTTTCCTTTTTCCCTAGCCCCTTTCTCCGCCTTATCGCGATTCTTCTCAGCTTGTTCCTTATTAGAACCATAACCAACAGAGGAACATTGTTTGCCGTCCTTATCTGTTGTGTTTTTTGCTGATGTTGCCCCCGTCTGTGCACTTACCTCATTGATGAGTCCGAATGCACAAAATACTCCGAATGTTACGATTAATCTTTTCATTTTTAAATTGTTTTTTTTTGCTTACTCTAATCAGTTTTCAGCTTACCTGTCGCTTAGTTTGTTGTTTGGTGTCGTTGTTTTGCCTGTTCGACTTTGGATGGTAAGTCCGCTTGCTACCGCTGGTTGTATTGCTTGTTTATTCATTTATTGTATTGTTGAAATTGCGTAATGGCTAATTACGTTATGCGTCGCAAACAAAGTCGCTTCTTGTAATGTCGGTATGCGGATAAGCGAATTATTCTGCATGACTTGAAAGCAAATCTATTTACTATTTACAATGCATACAACCGGGACTTTACCCGGTATATAACTACGTGTTTTCCGAAATGAGAGAGGTGGGGTGCTTATGAGCAAAGAGCTTTTTTGTGTGCAAAGTTTTGTTTTTGCAGATTCGGTTTTTTAAGTACGTTCAACGAGCCAGTTTTTGCGGTAATGTAACCCGATTTGTCTGCCATTCATTTCACCACGTAATCAAAAGTGCAATTCTGGGAATAGTACTTATTGTCAGGACCTTTAGCCAGAAGTGTAACTTCCTGAAAGGTAAATCGCCACCGGACATTCGGCTCAAAATAAATTTTTACAGTGTCTTTTATGAGCATCAGGTTATGAACGCAACCTTTTATTTTTACTTCTCCCGTTAAAGTGCTATCGACCATGGAGGTGTCTGTTACATTGCATGAAACGTGAGCAAAAATTAGTTTATACTTATTGTTGGTTAAATAAATTTTGGCCAGAAGTTCCTCGTCCTTCAGGATTGTGTCAGGGCAACTTATTTTAATACCTAAGTCCGTTACTTTTATAACTCGATTGTTGTTCGAAGTATTACTACAATTAGTTAATAGGGTAAAGAAAAAAATGAAGGTCAAACAGTGTAGAAAGGTAGTTAATTTAATTTTCATCGTTATCTGTTAATTGTTTGCTAATAATTTTTTGTTACCTGGCGGAGGCTTTGTGGCAATTTCATTGGTTTTCGAAAGTCCCCCGTCAACAGCGAATTTACAATAAAATGAGAGAAGGCAAAAGTGTGTCGCGCCGAATACATCAAATCAAAATTTCTTATGCCTACAGGTACGTGGTGCTTATAAATTCTTCAGCCGTGGTTAGGCAGAGTTACTAATCTTTAAATCTCCAAAATTTTGAACGGTTATCGGCATTGCTTAAAACTAAGGTATCCCCTTTTACCACAACATGCCCAACATACACGTAATCGTCGTACCAGATTTTAATTGAATCGTTTTGAACAGAGTAGTTATAACTTTTGAAAGCGTCAACATAATAGATGGAGTCGTTTTTAATTTCAAAGGTGGCATTTTCAGAATTTCCATCGGTCCAAATTCCAAGCAGGGCATTTGTGTGCATCGACGATTCGGCAGGGGAAATCGGAGTTCCAGTATTCAACTCCAAAGCCTTTTCCTTGTTAACGGATGTGTTGCTGCAACCAAAAAGAAAGAGCAGGGTGAGTAGTTTAAAACGTGTTTTCATGTTGAATTATTAATGCGTAACGTCGCGTTTAATTCAGTTGGTTGTTGCCTTATGAATATCTTAAGATCTAACTAGTACTACCAACTAATTTTAAAGATAAACATTTTCAGAGAGGCACCAATACCTTTAAAGGACAGGTTGATTAAAAAAACGACTTGACTAATACAAAACTGCTTTTTGGACACAGTCAATCCTGATTTTCAGTGGAAAAATCTGGCTTTGTAGTAGGTACTTTTGTAACAAATTATTTGCTTTCAGATTTTGATTTTCCAATTCCTTGCGACAATACATATCCGGCAACCCCGCCCAACAAGGTCCCTAAAGTGTTTTCCCCAATTAAACCTGAAAGTCCTAATGCCATTATACAGCTGAGTAAAATCATTACGGTCACAAACTGAATAACTTGTCCAGATACGACCCATTCTAACATTACAGATTCTGGAAATAAACGAACCATGCCAAATGCAACTATACTTAATCCTCCTATGATTAAAATCATAATAGGCAAATTATTTCCAAGTTTCTCCTTAGTTTTCACCGTCGACTGCGCATCAAGAAGCGTTTGTTTATAATTATTTAAATCAGTTTCAACAATACTTACCATTCCTAATTTATCCTTTTTCTCAGCTATCTTCTTAGTTGTTTCGGTATTTATTTTTAAAAATAATGAATCGAATAGTTGAGGTAAATTATTTCCAAGCATTTCCTTTTTAAACACCTCACAGTCAGATTGTTTGAACCCTCCTTGTCGATACTGAGAAATTGGCGAAAGTGCTACTTGAATATTTGTCCATTCATTCGACTCATCCAGGTCAACGCTAAATAAGACATTATCAATTTGGGTAATCAAGGTCAGAAATTGCGTATAAACTTTACTATAGTCTTTTGTTTGGCAACTATATTTTTCCAGATTTTCAAAATAATTATCAAATTGTTTTTTAATCCCTGTAATTTTGGTATTATTATCATCGTTCTTATCCTCCGATCGTTTTAGGTCGCTTAGAATAGATATTTCGTTCGTCACCCACTTTAACTCATCGTAAATCTGAAATTCGTTGGTCGGGATATTTTTAATCTTAACTTTAATACTTTCAGAATAATTGATTAATTGTTCTTTGCTGCTATTTCGATTCAAATTTTGGGATAAAATTGAAATTGAACTCAAAAAGCAAATTGAAAGAAAAATTAGTTGTTTTACTTGTCTTAATTGTTTCATCTGCGTATTATTAAAGTTGGCGACACATATACCATCCTCCCACAAAAAAAACACTAACCATACCTCGGGTATACGGATAAGCGAACTAATTGTGTGTTCCTTGAGAGTAAATCTATTTATTATTTATAAAATAAACAACGGGGTTTTACCCGGTATGCAACTACGTGTTTTCCGCAATTACTATCTCAGTTTTGCGGTTTTTTTAAGAGAAAAACTATTAATAATTGTATTTCTTAGTCCTTATATTTAGTGTAAACATCATATGACATTTATTCTTCATAGTGACGCTGAAAATTTTTTTAATGCTAACGCTTACAAGTTAATCGACTTAGTTGAAACAATACCTATTGATGACGATGCAGTACCTTTTCCTGCGCAAGACGGTTCAATAGCTCATAAAATTGCAATGGACTGGTCTGATAAAGTAACTAACGCACCGATGCGCATATCCAACACAGTAAACGAAGTTGCCGTAGATATTTACGAAATTTATGATTACGGACATGTTGGTTTAAACGAAGAAAATTATAAAACTCTAAAAAAATTAGTGACTGGACTTTACAATATCAAATCAGTTTCAAATAAAGTAACTTACGAGTTTTTATACGACCAAACATTTAAATGGGTGCTACAAGCCTACAAATCAAAAAAATGTGACAATGACTACATATCTTTCATAAAAGATGAGATATCAAAAGTAACAGGTGATTTCAAATATTTTTTTAAAGTTTTAAATCTTGATATTGAAAAAAAATTCAGGTTGGGTCAGGTTGATTTTGAATATCTCGAAAGGGAATATTTTGATGCAATTAAAGAAAAGTATCCTGAGAGAGATGTTGATGCATTGCGAGAGAAGTTTCAAGGTAACGTCTATACATCTGTAACACTTAAAAATATTCAACGGGATCGAGGCCTTGATTTTGCATTAATTGAATGCTGCAATGCGATGAATGTCTTAAAATTATTCTGCAAAACAGTATATTTTCCGCAGATAAGAACAACCTATGATATTGATAGGCGAGTCACAATCAGTGAAGCCTATGAATACATAATACAAAAATCTGATGATGCATTTGATTTCAAAATAAATCTTTTAGCTGGTTCGAGACCTTATCCTCTTGAAGAAGATACTATTAATTCAGTCATTTTATTTTCAAAAAATTTTGTTAATCTTATAGAAAATAAAGAGCCAAACGAATTACAAAAAGTTCTACTTAATGCTTTAGAAAAATTCTCTGAGGCTATTTCTAATAAAGACATCCATAGGCGAATTGTTGACCTATTTACTATTTGGGAGTCATTACTATTAAAAAACGATAGTGTTAATATTCAAGATTCATTGATATTTTATGGAGCTAATTTTATTGGCATTAAATCCGAAGAGCGTGAAGATTTCATTTCATTCATCATGAGCATGTACGATATAAGGAGTCAGATGGTACACCATGCGAATAGAAAAAAATTAGATTTCGAAAAAATATCTAAACTTCAACGGAACACAGTTGAACTAATGGAAACGTTTATCGTCCAAAGTGCTAAGTTCGGTACTAAACAATTATTGCTAAATGATCTAGAAAATCATTTAAAAACCACAGTAGAAAATTATTCAAAATTAAGAAAAGATAAACCTGCATAAGAACCACAAAACAAACTAATAAACATGAGTAAAAGCATGGCTGGTTTACCAGATATAAAAATCCCAGTGCGAAGAGGGGTTATAACTTTTTGCATTTACGTAGGTGCGATACTTTTAATCTTACTTTGTGTCTACCTTTTTACGAGAAACGCATGGTTCGACGAATTTAATCTCTCAGATAAGGGAACTCTAGGTGATGCGGTTAACGGGCTTACTGCCCCTATAATTGCATTAATTTCAGCTAGTTTATTATTTTATTCGTTCCAAGCTCAGGTTAAGGCAAACAAACTTCTCCAGGCTCAATGGCAATTTGACACATTCATTAGTATGTTTAAGGACATGCAAGCTACATTTAATTCCTGTAGCTTTACATATTTTTCAGGAACAGAATTTAAGAGTGTAAGAGGTAAAGCTGCCATTCAGGTTATCGCAAAAACTCCTGACTTTATTGACCCTAGTTCAAAACAAGAATTTTATGTCGATTTTGAAGGATTTCTTTATGAACTGAACATTTTAATTGAGCGATCCAGGCAAATTGATACAGAATCATTTTATTTAAAAAGTAAGATTGTAAGATTTTATCGTTATAATTTAGGGCCATTATTTGACTTATTTATCAAAGATTTGGAGAAGAATGAACCAAGAACAACATTTCACTTAATAAATACAGCAAAAATGGTTCAGAAGAACATGGAGTCTATAAACTATATAGAATTTTCAAGACAGGGACAACAGGGAATCGATGGAAAAGAGAAATAAGAGCTTACTTATTTGAGTTTGACCTACCTAATCGCTTCAAGGTATCCATCCATTATTATTTCTTCGAGTATTTCTGGCGAAATTTCAACAGATGAAAACTGTTTTTTAGTACGAGTAGAGCCATGTTTTGTCTCAATTACAATTTTGTGATTGTAAACCTCCGCATAAACCCAGATGCGATAATCTTCTCCATTCACATCAACGTCTAATACATCAGTATCCGTAAACAGTTCTTCCTCGATAGAAAATGTTTCTAAATTCTTAGATAAAGTGACAATACATCCTTGGTCTTCAAAATGCTTACTGGCTTTATCAAATTCAGGTCTAATGACCTTTTTTTGGCAAGTCTTAAAATTACTTTCAAATTTTTTTGTTTCAGCAACAAATTGGCTGACTCTTTCAGCTTCCAGCTTTTCAGATTGCCGTTGATTTTCTAGCATTTTCCTTAATTTTTCCATAATAAAAATAGTTTAATCGGTAATTTATCGAATACATTAAAGATACAAAAGACAGATGCTTTTATTTTCATAAGATTAATTTTTTACGAGTATTTATTAAAAAGTTATTCTTGCGATGAACAAGTCTTTACATGGTACTTTGGAAGAGATGAGGGTCAAATTTCCTTCTATATACGCTGCAAACTCTGAAATAATGCCTATCCAGCTTGAGCAGGTTAAATCCTCCCTGAATTCCTTTTTATTAGGTGATAATATTGATCTGAGATTTTCTCTGGACAAATTTCAGATGAAGGTCAATGATATTATCGTTCTCGGATTATTTACCATTTACGCCAATATTTCAGACACAAACTGGCATAACCTATCTGCTGAGGGCCCATTAAGGGCTTTACAAATGGCACTGGAACATCGAAACACAAAGGCTGCACTCGTCTATCATTCTGATCGGGGATTACAGTATTGTTCAAAGGATTACATAAAACAATTATCAGACAAGCATATTGCTATTAGCATGACTGAAAATGGGGACCCTTATGAAAATGCTCTGGCAGAAAGAATAAACGGAATATTAAAAAATGAGTTCGATCTTAATAAAACCTTTAAGAACCTTGAACAGGCCAAAGAATGGATAGACCAAGCTACAGAAGTTTACAACAACAAAAGACCTCATTCAAGCTGCGACTATCTAACACCCAACCAAGCTTATCAATCAACAGGAGTTCTTAAAAATAAATGGAAGAAAGAAAAAACTATATTTGTAAACTTAAATCAGTACGGGACACAGCGAAAATACCAGGTAGTTACAGTAGAGATACTACGACGATACTGGGAGGGTGTTCCATACATATTCCATACATGTCCATACATATTCCATGGAATAAGGGTGTTTTTGGGTTTCATGGGTGTTTTTTCACCCCCGGGAACCGGAGCTTTCTACCACTACAATGCCCGCCCCTCGCCTAAAGAGGAAGGAATTAGACGTTTAAGTGGCCGCGCCGTCAAACTTATTTACTAACATTTCAACCCCATTCATTCACGTACCCGCATATTCTGCGCCCCTCTTTCAGCCCGTCATCTGCTGAAGGCAAATACAAGGCAACTACTAAACTAATTGCGGTTCCCGGCCCTGCCCGGCGTTGTAAAAGACGTCTGTTTGTTACAGAACCGATACCCTCCGCCGGGGAGTGTTTCTTACAGTTTTGAATCCGCAGCAGTTCAACAACCTACACCATTAGAAAGTACTACTTCTGGTTGATAATCCTTATACGTTAAACAAATCAAAAGGGTTTGCGCCCGACTCATTTTCGAATCCCATGATCCGTTAAAAACATCTGTGGCTAGTTATCGCGAGGCCCTGAGCAACATTGAACTCAGGTATTCGGATGTAATACAATTTTTTCCAACTTCTTTGATTTACTGAGGGTATGGACAGGAACTTTTCTGAGTCGGCACCAAAAGTAAATTCATATTTTTTTGATTTTGACAACCTGAGAACGTTTGTACACGCATCCCAGTAATTCGAATTTTAACAAAACAAAACGAAAATTATTGTAACTTCATTTAAACAGAATACAATCCATGAAAATATTATGATCAAATCCACATTCACTTTTTTATTTCTTGTCTCCTTCCTTTCGGCAGTAAAAGGTCAGGTGTGCTTTGCATCTGAAATTTGGACACCTTATGCTGATGCCGGACAAGGCATTACGTCCCAGGATTTTGACGGGGATGGTAAACCTGATATTGTAGCTACGCTCGGTTATGCAGGTAAAATACAACGATTAAAAGGCCTTGGTACTGGCAGCTTTGCGTCCGTTGGCCTGTTAACCGCTAATTATTCACCGGAATGTATTACCAGTGGAGATTTTAATAATGATGGCAAAATGGATGTTGCGGTAAATAATGGAATGTACACCGCCACCATTTTTAAAGGAAACGGAGCCTTTGGATTTAGCGTCAGTTCGCCTTCCGCCATGCTCATTGGTTGGATCCCCAAAGGGATCGCTAACGCCGATTTCAACAACGATGGGCAAAACGACCTGGCGCTCGCTAACGCAAACACTAACAACGTGTCGGTGCTTCTGGCGAATGGTAGTTCATACGGCCCTAATGCCAGCCTATACGCAGTGGGTACAGAACCCCGTAGCGTGGTAACCGCTGATTTTAACGGAGATGGCAACAACGACATAGCATCCGCCAATACAATGGGCAACAGCGTTTCCATCTTATCCGGAAACGGAGCCGGAGGCTTTGCACCTGCCGTATCTTATAATACGGATATAAGCCCGGGAGCGATCACCACGGATGATTTTAATAACGATGGCAACATAGACATTGTTACGGCTAATTGCGGCCCTAATAGCTTTACCACCACGATATCACTCTTGTTAAATAATGGGTTGGGCGGTTTTAACCCTGTGGTGAATCTATTTATTGGCAATTATCCTTATTCGATTGCAAGCGGCGATTTCAATGGTGATAATAACAGAGATCTTGTGGTTGCGGTTTCATTCACAAAACAATTGGCAGTATTAGTTGGAAATGGTTCCGGGAGTTTTTTAACTCCCTTGTACATAAACCTAGTCGATTACCCGTGTTTGGTGATAACGAATGATTTCAACATGGATGGAAAGGATGATATAGCCATAGGATATGTTTACGGCCTAAGCACATTATTAAATATAAGTAACACACTCAGCGTATCCGCTTCACCATCTGTGATTTGCGCGGGAGGCAGCGCAACTTTGCAGGTTTCTAATGGCAGCAAAAATTATTTTTGGGATAATGGCAGTACAGATTCGATCTTAGTTGTTTCTCCTTTAACAACCAGCTCCTACACCGTATCGTCTGTCACAAATAGCAATTGTACCAATTCATCTGTACTCACGGTAAGTGTGTCTGCCTGTGTGGGTATAAATAATTTAATGGAAGATGAAAACGATTTTTTAAATGTTTATCCCAATCCCGGAACATCCTGTTTTAATATTGAGTCAAAAGTCGACATGCTTATCAACATTTCCTCAATATCAGGCCGGGTAGTAAAAACAATAAAACTCAACGATTCAAATTTCCATAAAACAACTTTTAATGAACTACCGTGTGGAGTATATTTTATCACTACGCAAACACCGGTCAACAGAATTATCCGCAAAATAGTTGTTGGCCCTTAAATACTGGAGGAAAATTTAACTAATAGGCGGTTTAGTCATTAACTTCCTGCAACTTCTGCGGCAGTTCGGGGATGATGACTATTAACTCATGAATGGCTTCCATCGAGCCAATGAAACCACTGGTAAATACTTTTTTCCTGAGAAATAAACTGGCAGATGGCATGTCTTTAGAAGAATACACATTTTGATCTACACGCGATACTTCTTTGCCCTTATCGTATAAGGTACACTGCAGTTGAAAAACCGCCCGCGAAAAATACTGGGTTTCGTTGGAACGACGGACAGTTGTTTGCGGTTCCGTTCGTTTGTCTCGTGGGCCCCAATTGGTGCCTAATAAAATGTTTTCAACATCTACGTCGCGCGTTATTTTCCAGTAAGGTTCAATCCGATATACCTGAAGAGCGAGACCCGTATCAGGTAGTGCCGCGCTAAATTCCACTTGCGCAAAGCTCGTTTCAAACATTTTTTTGAGCGCGCTTGTTACCGAGGCACGAAATTGTGTTACCGTTAGTTTACGACCCGCCATACCATCCATGACCACAACATCTTTTACATCGCCCAACACGATGACAAGTTTCTGGTTAATTTTAGACTCAACCGGGGTGGTGCGCAGGTCAACTCCCAGGTAAGCCATTTTACAGGCCGGCAGCACAAAGAGTAATAGTATTGGCAAATAGGATTGAAGGAATAGTGTTTTGTTTTTTTTAATAAACCAATGGCGTTTCGTTTTCATAAGATAAGCTCTTTTTGTTTTTGTTTTCAGAATGTCAGCGGCTTTTTTGAAGCGTCGAAAGGTACTAAAAATAGACGATCCCAGAATACAGGCTGTAAAATGCACGAGAATTAAATTTCTACGGTTGTTAAAACAGACAGTTGCGATCGTCAACTGCCTGTTTACCCCCGTGTGCTAGTTTTTGAGCAATCGGATGATTCGGGTGTCCGAGTTATCGGTGGTTGCTTTAAGAACGTAAGCCCCTTTGGCAAGTTCTGAGGTGTCCATCCACTCGTTAGCGGAGATGGATTTACTGATAACCAGTTGCCCAAGAGAATTGTACACTTCTATGTATCCACTCAGATTGGAAAGGTGTAACTCATTGCTAAAAGGGTTCGGAAAAACAGTACCTCTGACAGCTTCCCCGTTGATGGTGTGGATAGAAGTGCATAGGCTTACCGCATAGCTGTACGTTGTGTTGGCCGAACAACCCGTTGCTGTGGAAGTGCCGGCAATTGAGAAATTTTTAACCGAAGCACTGGTGCCATTGTTTATGGTAACGCTACCCGAGTTGGAGCTGGCATCGCCGGTCCAGGTGTAAGTATGCGCACCGTTTGCAGTAAGCGTGGTGGTGTTATTGGTACACTGAACGGTGCCAACCGCCGCCACCGCCAATACCGGGTTGGGTGAGTAGGGAATGTTTAATATGGAGTTAGCCACACAACCGTTCAGGTTAATGCCTTTTAAACCCAGGGTATAACTACCACCGGAGGTGTTGCCGGGATTGAGTACCGATATTGGATTGGTGGTTGCAACAATGGCGCCCAACGTCCAGGTGTAGTTAATGGCGCCGAAAGCCATGATGCTCATGGTAGTCGCCGGACACCTTGTGTAAGGAATGACGTAACTCAGCGCGGGGTTAGCGATCACAACAATACTGATGGTGTTACTCCCAAAACAATTACCGTTTACACCCACCACCGTATAAATAGCAGATGAAGTGGGATTTATGATTTTAACGAACAAATTGCCGCCATTACTCCAGGAATAGGACGCGGCGGCGCTGGTAGCGGTTAAGGTTACGCTGCGGCCGGTGCAAACGGTTTGCGTGCTTGCGCTGATATCCATGGAGAGTTGAGAACCAATGGTGACGGTTGACGTTATTTGTGTTCCGCAGGCCATGGTGCCATTACCCGGTGTAAGTGTATAAACAGTTGCTATTGTTGGCGTCACAATTTCGGTATTGCTGGTACCCCCGCTACTCCACTGGTAGGTTGTAGCAGGAAGCCCCCCGGTGGCCACCAGGGTAACCGAGTTCCCCGCGCAAACGGTGTAACTGTTAACAGAAGGTCCGCAAGGAAGGGTATATTTTACGGCGTCCAAACCGATCATGCGGCTGTTAGTGCCTGTAGAACCTGCATCGTCCACATAGTACCGAAAGGCAAACCTACCCGAAACGGTACCGGTTACTCCACTTATTTGGAGGGTGTAAACACTCCACGTTTGCGGATAACCGTTAACAATGCCGTTTGAAACAACACTGGAAGTGTTAGTCGTCAGGTTTGGATTAATGTCCAGCAACAAGGTGCTAAATCCGCCAACACTGGCACTTCCCGCAGGAATTGCGGTAAGTGGTGTTTGACTCATCCGTATCTGAAGCCTGTCGGGGAAAACAGGAGTAACCGAGGCAGTGCGGGTGGCAAACTGAAGAACGGCACCGTTGTAGATGGAGACAAGCGGTGAAATTAACCAGGCGCTGATGCCCCCTGATCCTGCTGGCACCGATTGAAAATCGGTGCAATAAAAATCGTTGGTGGAACCGTTGTAGGCCGGAAAAGTAACGTTTCCTCCTGTTCCGTTTCCTTGCGTCCACGACATAGTGTTGGATGGTATGGAGTTGTTTATGATGGTCCAACCTGCGAGGGTTGGATTAAAGGGACTTGTGAAGTCCTCGCTTAACAGCACCTGGGCTCGAAACGCGAAAGCTGAAATGGCAGCAACGAGTGTCAGTGTAATTTTAATTTTCATAATTTACCGTGTTTGTGTCCACCAAAAATAAATTAATTTAGAATTAAATTGTTTTATGGCTTTGTAAGAGGTTGCTCTGAATTGATATGTGGTAATGTCTATTGGCAGGCTCTTCGGGCATTTCGACCTGATCGACAAACTGGTTTTTTAATGGCCGGTAAACCGAATGTAGGTTAATTCGTTTGTTTCGTACATTGTTTGTTGCATTTGGTGTGTTAAAATGCGCACGCTGGAAATGCCAATTCGAACTGATTCGAAATTGGCTTCACTTATTTCATCTTTTGATCCGTTACTGTGCGTGGCAAATTAAAAAATAGGGTTGATCCATCACGCATTGACATGAAAAGTAACGGCGATCAAAATTACGCGTTGGCAATTACTCTGAATTTTCTCCCTGCAGTCGTATTAACATTGTTGGGGGGGGCGAAAAGGTGATTGTTGTGTTTATTTTGCGAATGAAAAAATGTTGCCCTACGATATATTAATGCAAGACAAATTCTAACCGGTAGGTCCTATCGTTAACCTGCCCCTCCAGAATCAAGTCTTTTTTTGTGCAACGCCGGATGTTCCAGGTCATTTTTTCAGACATGCCAGACGGGGTAAGCACGGCTCTTACCGGTTTTCCGTCATAAAAAACCGATCCTGTATATTCAGGTATAGCGATCGAGGTTTTAGCCAGATCAAATTCATTTGAAACACCGTGACAAAAATAACGCGGGGAATAGCTGTACTTTTGAAACTTAATATAAGGGCTGAGCGCTCCTGAATTGTCACACACATACTCCGTGCTGTCGATGCCGTCTACGATAAAATGTTTCAGGTCCCAATCCGCATCATCCGATGTAAAAAACGCGTGTTTGTTTCGGAATTGATAGCCGCCCTCAGGGTGTTTTTTACAGCTTTGGGTAAGCAGCAGGCCAAAAATCAACGCGATTAGGTGGTAATTTTTCATGTTGATGTTCGTCCTAAGTGATAGAGATCGAATGGGGTTGCAACTAATTACTTTTAGAATCCGTTGTTAATCAAAAACTCATGTGGCCAGCTATCGCATGGCCATGTGCAACATTGAATTCAGTTATCTGAATTTAATAGATTTTTTCCAACTCACTTTATTTTAATGCGCGTTTTGCGTTTCACATGTTTGATCACCATCGGAGTGGGTAATCACCACTTAGTGCGTGACACTTTTAAAAGCCGGGTACTCTGAACTACACCCCTTCTACCTTCGTAATGGGTTTACAGGTCACTTCAAAGTTCACTGAGTTGGCAATGTAACACAGGTCGTGCGCTTTGTGGTGCAAGAGTTCCGCAATGGCCACCATGTGTTTTTCGGCTACCGTGACTACCGGGTTTAAGGTCACTTCTTTAAAGTTGCCGCCACCTTTATCGTTTTCTATCATGGTGCCCGTGGCATGGTCCACATAATCGGTTACCACAATGCCTTCCAACGCGCACACGTAAAGGTAGGATAACATGTGGCAGGAGGAGATCGCGGATACCAGGAGGTCCTCCGGATTTTGTTTTGATTTATCGCCCACAGCGGCATTGTCGGTAGTGAGGTGCAGGTCGGGTTTGCCGGCAATACTTACGGTGTGACTGCGGCTGTAAGAGCGGATGTCTTTAGTACCGTTGCCCTTGTTGCCATGCCATACGGTGGTGAGTTTGTAATGATGTTCTTTCATGTTATGAAGTGTTTATTGTAAATCCAATGAAGTCCCAGACCGCTCAGAATTCCCTGTACAGCAAAAATAAGGCCGTCGTACAACAAAAAGTAGTTGGGATCTTCCAGTTTAAGTTCAGAGTAACCGACGATTAACCAAAGCGTGGCCATGATCGCGCTGATGGTGAGTCCGAATTTAATGGCCACTCCCAACGCGGACCCGGCTAATTTTAATTGAGGAAAGAGGTAACACAAAAACAAAGCTCTGAGAGCGTCGCTCACAAAACCCCATAGTAAGGTATTGGTTTCATATAAGCCCGAAGTGGCCGAAGCGTCCACAGTGAATTTCCTGAGCACCACAGCGAGCGCATTCACTGTTACAACACTGATCAATAACAAACAGGTAACAATTGACCAACCTAAGATGAATTTTACTGTTCTCATAGATCCTGTTTAATGAGCGGTATGTTTTTCAGGATAGCCGATCAGATAGGTGACCCGCATGCCCAGTTTATTTTTCACTTTCCCCGATTCCCACTGATAACCCTGCGGTGCTACTTCCTTCGCCATCTGCAACAATTCCTGCGGGGAGTATAAACGCAGGATCGACACGCACCCGTCCCAAACCGTTGTGATGGGAATAAGGGGGATTAAATAAGTGAACACGATGCGCGAAATTTTAAAGGGACGAAAAAACGGGGTAGCTATTAAAAACGCGATCGGGTGAAAAAGCACGATGCCCAGAATGGTGAAAAGGTTTTTATCGCCCCCGTCGAACAAAGCGATGCCAGCTTGCTGCTCCGCGGCATTGCGTAACATTTGTTTTATGGCAGGTGGCCGGAAGTGATGCACTGCCGAAAACATGGTTCGAAAACCTTTCAGATCGGCCGGTACGTTAGTAGCATCCACCGGAAAGTTTTTAAATGTGATGGCACCGCCCGAGCGTTTACTGATCAGCTGAAAAGCATCCGTGTTTGGAAATTTATCGCTGAGCGCAATGTGTATTTTACGGTTTAAGAAGTTGGTTAAGCCCGTCGAAATCTGTTCCACCGGACCGCCGCCGCCAGAACACAAGTCGAGCAACTGATTTTCACCGCTGTGTTCAAGGCCTTCCGCAATGAGTGGGATAACGGGTTGATAGAACCCGACAGCTTTTAGAAAGTATTTAAGATAATCGGTTCCCCCTTCCCTGATAGCGTCAGGAAACCACGATAAATCCTCAAACTCAACGATATGCCACCTCATGTTATGTTCTCATTACAGAACTTCTTTTTTTTAATTTCAAATACAGCGTGTACACTAATACGAAAAGGCTTACCAGCACCGATGCATAGGAAAGTAACTCGCCAAAACGGGAGAAGAAGGTGAGCTCATTGTTGACGTAAACATCTTTTTCGATGACGGCTTCTTCCCACCAGTTTGTTGCGTCGGAGATGTTTCCAAATTCATCGATGAAACAGCTGATGCCGGTGTTGGCGCTGCGCGCTATTTGCCGGCGGTGCTCAATGGCCCTTAGCCGCGCGTAGTTTAGGTGCTGAATGTAACCGGGCGTATTTTCCCACCAGCCATCGTTGGTGATGATAAAAATAAGGTTGGCTTTTTTGCGGATGTAATCGCCCACGTAATCGCCATACACACTTTCGTAACAAATTACCGGGGCAATGAAGGTGCGTTTTAAATCATCGGTAAACACCGACCGTTCTGCCTGAACACCCAAACTGCCCATGGTGCCGCCCATGTCGATGGCCAGACTTTCTAACGGTTTAAAGAGGGCCGGAAAGGGCATACGTTCTACCCCCGGCACGAGTTTCGATTTGTGATACACCTGCACGCCGTTTTTATTGATGAGAAACCCTGTGTTGAATACATCGTAACTTTCGCCACTATGACCATCCAAACGCGCGGTGGCGGTGATGTCCTTTTTATCTTTATAAACCACGTAGGAATTACCGCCAGTAATGATTTCCAGGTTTGGAAAAGCCATAAGCAAACTATCGCGAAACCACTGGATCTCCGGACTGTTCGCCAGGTGCGCTTCATCCAGGTTTTCCGTAATGAATGTTTCGGGCAATACAAGGAAGTCAGTTTCCGATGTTATACGCTGCTTTGCCAACGATAAAAATTTAAAGAACTGCGATTGAAAATCGAGACTGAATTTGGTGTTGTACGGATCGATGTTGGGTTGCACCACCAGCACATGCCGTTTGTCGGAGGCATGAGACAGCGGTTGGCGCACTAACAACATGCCATAGGAAAAGAGGATGGGTAAAAGAATGGCCAGGCTTATTTTGAGAATGGGTTTGGAGATTAAACGGAAAGGCGAGGCTGTTTTAAGAATGCTAAAGATGAGGATGTTTACCATTAAGACCCACAAGGTGCCACCCGCGGCTCCCGTGTATTCGTACCATTGCACCCAATGGTGATTGAACGCGAACAGGTTGCCAATGCTCATCCAGGTCCAGCTCAAATCCCACAGGGTATGACCATATTCCCAGGCCAGCCACAAGGGAACCAACAGCCACACGGCCCAGGGTTTGTTGACCCGTTTTTTGAGGTTTGAAAAAATAAGGAACACAATGCTCATGAGCAACGCGTTGCAGATAAAAGCCATGAGCGCCCCGCCGAATGACGCATACACAACCCACCAGGTAACGAGTACGTTCCAGATTAAAAATGTTAAATAGGAATAGGCCCAGATTTTTAACCGCCTGCGCGGTTGTTCTGAAGCGGAAAGCCAGTCTTCGAGCAACAGCAAAGGCACAAAACCAAAGAAGGCCGCAATGGAGAGTTTCCAATACCAGGCCAGCGATAAAAGCAGGGCGGAAAATAGGCTGAGGAGTAATAAATTAGGTTTGGAATGCATAAAGAGAGTGAAGATACAATTTTATTTGCCCGGAGTAAAACGGTTAAAAAAATACCATGGATGTTTAAAAATTTAAAGTCTATTAACGCATATTTATTATTGAATTGGGTGCTTTAGCAGTATATTTGCAAATTGTGTTTTTTTAAGATGGACGAAATTATTGAGACTGCCGAGCCCCGCAAATTATATCCTTACCAGGAAAATGCTGTAAATAATATCTTTGCCCGGTTAGTAGAACTTCCACCCAATGCCAATCTTCTTTTTCAATTACCCACCGGCGGTGGAAAGACGATTATTTTTAGTGAGATTGCCAAACGGTACATTGAAAAGTTTAACCGCAAGGTGCTGATATTGACCCACCGCATTGAGCTTGGCAAACAAACCTCCAACGTGCTGAATGTGGCCGGCATTTCCAATAAGGTGATTACCAGCGACGTGAAACAATTACCTCAACAAAGCCATTACCAGAGTTTTATTGCCCTTGTTGAAACGCTGAACAACCGCCTGCAGGAAAACGACCAGTTTATTGAGGATATTGGGTTGGTGATTGTGGATGAGGCGCATAACAATTCGTTCCGTAAGATTTTTCATTATTTTAATGATGTGAACATTTTGGGGGTTACGGCCACCCCACTCAGCAGCAATAAAAAACTTCCGCTTTACCAAACGTATGCCAGCCTGATTGTGGGTGAGAGCATTTCCAATTTAATTGAACAAGGTTATTTGTGCGAAGGCCAAACGTTTTCGTACGATGTGAACCTGAGCTCGCTCCGCGTGGGTAATAACGGGGAGTTTACCGTGGGCTCACACGAAATGCTTTACACGCAGGCCATTATGCAGGGCAAGTTGCTGGAAGCCTACGAAGAGATTTCGATGGGTAAAAAGACCCTGATTTTTAACGCCGGTATTTTAACGAGCCGCGCCGTTTACGAAACGTTTAAGGCCAAGGGTTATCCGATTCGCCATTTAGACAGCACCTTCAGCGATAAGGACCGGGTGGATACACTCGACTGGTTTCGTAAAACGAAGGACGGGATACTCACCTCGGTGAGTATTTTAACCACCGGTTTTGATGAACCCGAAGTGGAAAGCATTATTTTAAACCGCGCCACCAAATCACTTACCCTTTACCACCAAATGATTGGCCGCGGCAGCCGCGTGCTGCCTACTAAGAAGACGTTTAATATTATTGACTTGGGTAATAATTCGCGCCGCTTTAATTTGTGGCAATACCCCATTGACTGGAACCACGTGTTTGCCTCACCACACATGTACCTTGAACAACGGTACAAGGATGAGTGGGATTATGAACTGGTGAATGATTACGATCTTCCGCCTGAAATTAAAGAACGTTTTCTTAATTCGAGCGCCGAAGCGTTTATTGTACGCGACCGGTATACCATGGCCCTGCGCAAAGGCAAGAAACCACAAACCGTGGTGGACGAAAGCCTGGAAGACCATTTTGGAAGGATTAAAGATAATGCCGCCGATTTTGACGAAGCCATGGAGCTTTTCCAGTTGCTGAGCGAAGAGATGAAATACCGGATGAAACAATTTGGCCGCTGCATTAATTCCACCAATAACCACACCGACTGGCAAACACAAACTTATGCCAGCAAGTTAAGAAGACGCTTAATGACTTATTACGCCGAAAATGAATCTTAAACTGATTTATAAATTTACCGGGTATTTTTCTATCCTGATTGGGATAGGTGCGGCGCTTTGCATTTATAAACCCGCTACCCTCATGTACGGCATTGCGTTTGCGCTGGCTGGTTTTGTGGTGGCCTCTGTAAATATTTTTCTGAATTTGAAGTATTATTCGGAAGAAGAAAAGTACCCAAAAGGTTTTTTAGGCATGTTTTTGAGTTCGTTACCGGTGTTGTTTATGCTGTTTTTGATTTTCAGGCCAAAGCATTAGAGCCTGAGGTGATTGACCGGTAAAGGCATTCTCCAAAAAAACTTCAGTGAAATTCTTGTTCCCTAATTGTAGTGAGTTGGTAAAATAAAATTAGGGGAACCACGCCTCTCAGGCAATCCAGTTTATGTCCTTTTTCAACAAGGCAAGCGTTTTTTCTTCTTCCGAATTTTTTTCGGCTTTAAAGTCGTATTCCCATCCGGCTGTTTTTGGCAGGCTCATTAAGATGGATTCTACTCGGCCGTTTGTTTCCAGTCCAAACTTGGTGCCTTTGTCGTACACCAGGTTAAATTCTACATAACGCCCGCGACGTAGGAGTTGCCATTGTTTATGGGTGTTGGTAAACGGTTTGTGTTTGTTGCGGGTGATCAATTCCACATAGGTGGGTGCAAAGGCCTCGCCCACTTCTTTCCAAAAGGTCAGATTTTTTTCGAAATCCATATCGGCCTCATTGTTCAACCGATCAAAAAAGATTCCGCCTATGCCCCGCGTTTCTTTGCGGTGCTGGATGTAAAAATAATCATCGGCCCATTTTTTAAATTTTTGATAGTAGTCGGGATGATGTTTGTCACACACCGTTTTCAATTGTGTGTGAAAGTATTTCGCGTCTTCGTGAAGAATGTAATGCGGCGTAAGATCGATACCACCGCCCAGCCATTTTACCCCATTGTCCATTTCAAAGTAACGGATGTTCATGTGAATGATAGGAACCATAGGACTCTGCGGATGAATGACAATGGACACGCCGGTGGCAAAAAAATTCGGACGTTTCGCTGTGTTTTCTGCTTTGGCGACACTGTGTTGTTTTTCCTGAAATAAAAATTCAGGAGCAACACCTTCTACGGCGCTAAACAAAACTCCGCCTTTTTCAATCACGGCTCCATCCTTGATGATCCGCGTCCGGCCACCACCGCCTTCTTCGCGCACCCAATTCTCTTCTTCAAATTTGGAGGTTCCATCGGCTTCTTCGAGAGCGCCACAAATTGCATCCTGCAACTGTTTTAACCAGGTGGTAATATGCTCCCTGCTCACTTCCATCCGGTTTTGTGCAATTGGTAGTTGTTGTATTTAAATACGTAAACGCCGCGGTTATCAAAACCGGTGGTGAGATCAGGCCGGGCGAATTTAAAACGCATGTAATTGGTTTCCTCCGGTAAATTATTCAGCGCGTGCACAAAATCCGGACCGGTAGCTTTCAGATTTTTCAGGTAATAAAGGGCGATATCAAAACCAATAAAATAATATTCACCGGGATAAGAATCCTGCTGCGAACGATAGGAAGCAACAATTGGTTTGTAACTGGCGGTGTTTACCAGGTTGTATTGATGCGGAAAGGTGTAGTTTAATTGGTTTAAATATTCCTGATCGATGTTGTCGTTTTCACTCATGTTTTGCCAGCCACATAACACGCAGTTCTTTTTATCGGCAAATAAAGCGAGTTGCGTGGTAAAATCAGCAGCAAAAGCCTGGTTGTTGCTCAGGGTAATTACCACGTTGTTTTGATGGGCGTTGAACACGGTCTTTAACCCCGCAATCCCCTTTACCACACGAACCGAATCTTTACCATTCCTTCCAAGTGTTTTTTGGCGTTCGGTGTAATACTTTTTAAAGGCATTGATAAATACCAGTTCTTTTTTGTCTTTCTCCGAATTTACTATTACCAGATTTGTATTGCCCGTCATTAACGAATCCATGCAATAAGCGGCAAGCCCCTCCAGCAAGGTAAATTGGGATGGATTGGTTTTAGAAATATAATTATTGTTGTACAGGATTTTGTTTTGCGTCGTAATGGGCGATACGATCGGGACGGCGTATTCTTTTGCTTTTTTAGCAATGGATTTAAAACCATTGGCGTAAAGCGGGCCAAAAATAAAATCGAATTCTTTTAGTTTCGGACTGTTGGCCAACTGCACCAGTTTCACCGAATCTTTGTCATCGATGTCGTACAACTCCAGGTTGATCTTAAAATCGTTGGAGGTCAGCGAGTCCACCGCTCTTTTAAAACCAAGGTAAAAGTCCACCGCCAGCGCGGGAATTTGCGGGAAACTACCGGAAGATTTTACAAGGTTATTTATATCCAGTGCAAGTGTTTGATCGGCCCTGAAAGGTAAAATGAGCGCGATGTTATAATTTGTTTTTTTAGGTTTGGCCAATGGTTTCAGCGTGGCTGAATCGATAGACGGTAGGCTTGTTTTGGTTTCTTTTGTCACCAAAGGTTTTACTTCTTTCGGTTCTTTCACCGCCGGTTTACGTTTTACCTTTTCGCCAACGATTAAGAGTTGCCCCTCTTTTAAACCCTGTGTTAAAGAAGGATTGTAGGCGTTTAGTTGCTTTTCCGTGAGGTTGTACTTGTGCAAGATGGAATACACCGTTTCGCCTTTTAGAATTTTGTGGACAAGGTATTTATTGGTATCCACCGCCACCGGGGTTGGTGTGTTTGTTACGGTAGTGTTCGCACTCAAGGTGGCATTTAATGGTGTCACGGGAATTTTGATTTCCTGACCGGACTTAGCACCTGCTTTTAGCTCCGGGTTCACCAGATAAAGCGCGTCGAGGTTGGTGTTATACAATTTGGAGATCGCGTATAAACTTTGCCCTTTTTCTATTTTATGGATGTAGAATTTTTTACCATCCAGTGTTTGGATGTTGGTGGATTTGGTTTGTGAAAGAGCAGCAAAAGAAACGAAACAGAAAATGACTGACAGGGTGATCGTATGAAATAAAGACTTTATCATTAATTGTTAATCAACTGTTTGTATTAAAACCTATTACTCCCACTCAATGGTGGCAGGTGGTTTGGAGCTTATGTCGTAAACAACGCGGTTTACCCCTTTTACCTTATTAATAATTTCGTTGCTTATTTTTGCCAGAAATTCGTAGGGTAGGTGGCACCAGTCGGCGGTCATCCCATCGGTGCTGCTTACCGCCCTGAGGGCTACTACACTTTCGTAGGTGCGCTCGTCGCCCATTACCCCCACACTTTGGATGGGTAAATAAATAGCACCGGCCTGCCATACTTCTTTGTACAGATCGTGGTTTTTTAACCCATCAATAAAAATGGCATCCACTTCCTGAATGATCCTTATTTTTTCTTCTGTAATTTCACCTAAGATCCGGATGGCCAAACCTGGTCCCGGAAACGGATGCCTGTTAAGGATGTTTTCGTCCAAACCTAACTCTTTACCTACCCGGCGCACTTCGTCTTTAAACAGGCTTCGAAGAGGTTCAACGACTTTTAGTTTCATGTAGTCCGGCAAACCGCCCACATTGTGGTGTGATTTGATGGTAGCCGAAGGCCCTTTTACACTCACACTTTCTATCACATCCGGATAGATGGTGCCCTGCGCCAGCCACTGGGCATTGGCGACCAGTTTTGATTCTTCATCGAACACATCAATAAATACCTTGCCAATGGCTTTACGTTTTTTCTCAGGATCAGAAACGCCCTGGAGTTCGTTGTAAAATTTAGTTTTGGCATTCACCCCTTTTACGTTGAGGCCCATGTGTTTGTAGGATTCCAGAACACTTTCGAATTCATTCTTCCTGAGCAAACCGTTATCAACAAAAATACAATGCAGGTTGGTACCAATGGCTTTATGAAGGATCATAGCGGCCACACTGCTATCCACGCCGCCGCTCAGGCCCAGGATCACTTTTTCGTTACCCAGTTGTTTTTTGAGGTCGGCAATGGTGGTATCAATAAAGGAAGCCGGTGTCCAATCACCTTTACAGCCACAAATACCGAAGACAAAGTTTTTTAATATTTTAGACCCCTCGGCGGTATGGTACACTTCGGGATGAAATTGAATGCCATGCGTTTCCTCCCCTTCAATGCAATAGGCTGCCACTTTTACATCGTGGGTGCTGGCGGTTACTTTATAATTTTGCGGAATGTTCAGGATGGTATCGGCATGACTCATCCATACCACCGAATCACTCACCTCTTTAAATAATTTGTCGTTGGGATCTTTGATCTCCAAATGCGCCCGGCCGTACTCGCGTGAGTTGGACTTTCCCACCTCGCCCCCATAAAAATGGGCCAGGTACTGCGCGCCAAAACATACCCCCAATAAAGGCATTTTTCCTTTGATGGCGGTTAAATCAACTTTGGGAGGATTTTCTTCCCGAACACTATGAGGGCTGCCGGAAAGGATGACCCCTTTAATACCGGGTGTCAACTTAGGGATTTTGTTGTAAGGGTGAATTTCGCAATACACGTTCAATTCCCTTAATCGACGGGCGATTAGCTGGGTAAATTGAGAACCGAAATCTAAAATGAGGATCTGCTCTTGCATAGTTGACAAAAATACAATTTAATTTTTGGCGAGGAAGCCTTAATTACAGGAGGTTAATCATTTTTAAGAAAATTGAATAATTTTTTGCAGAAGATAAAATAATCGTATATTTGCATCCTAAATTTTTACCCCCTAAAATTAATCGGGGTGTAGCGTAGCCCGGTATCGCGCCTGCTTTGGGAGCAGGAGGTCGTCAGTTCGAATCTGGCCACCCCGACACACAAGGAGTAAAAATTTGACAAAGCCATTCATTTATGAGTGGCTTTTTGTTTGGCACTTATGTTCGTAGTCTA
>Ga0075163_10000525_pt1 | contig 48996 bp, 50 predicted proteins | sample JI1023141ADNA_FD_71478 | JGI IMG/M metagenome (GOLD analysis project Ga0075163, IMG submission 71478) | Wastewater effluent complex algal communities from Wisconsin, to seasonally profile nutrient transformation and Carbon sequestration -... | ecosystem: Engineered > WWTP > Effluent > Algae...
TGGAAGTTGAAGCAGTCGATGAGGGTGTATTGGGCAAGATTTTAGTTCAAGCCGGCACGGAAGGTGTGGCTGTGAACACGCCGATCGCCATGTTACTCGGTGATGGCGAAAAAGCTTCTGATTTGAAAGATATCACTATCGAAACTCCCAAGGCACCTAACGGTAAAGTGGCGTCACCGCCGATTCCCAATAAAAATCCTTTGTCGGCCACGAAACCACAATCTATGTCAGGATCGTCCATGACGGCATCATCCTCCTCTGTTGAATCATCGTCACGGATTTTTGCCAGCCCCTTGGCCCGTCGTCTCGCAGCTAATGCTGGCATTGATCTTAGCAAAGTTAGCGGCTCTGGACCGCATGGACGCATCATCAAGGCAGATATAGAAGGCGCAGGCAACGGGAAGGGCCATACAATGCGCGCGCCGGTTTCTCAACCTACAACAGCAGGGGCATTGCCGTTTGAGCCTGCATTTGAGCTTCAACCACTCAGTATGATGCGAAAAACGATTGCCCGCCGCCTAACAGAGTCAAAACAGCAAGTTCCGCATTACTATCTGACGGTGGAAGTTTGTTTGGACGCGCTGTTAGATGCACGAACGAAACTAAACTCTTTGTCTGGTGATTCGGGCAAACTTTCCGTCAATGATTTGCTAATCAAAATCTTGGCCGTAGCCTTAAACAAGCATCCAGATTGTAATGTTTCTTATACGGATGAAGGTATCAAGAAATACACATCAGTAGATATTGCAGTAGCTGTTGCTATCCCCGGTGGCCTGATTACTCCGGTGATCCGGGGCGCTGATCAAAAAGGTTTGGCACAAATCTCTGCTGATATGCGGGATTTAGCCGGTAAAGCAAAGAGCGGAAAGCTCATGCCCGAAGAATATCAGGGGGGTACTTTCTCTCTTTCTAATCTTGGCATGTTCGGGATTCGTGAATTCATTGCTGTTATCAATCCACCACAGGCTGGCATTCTTGCCGTGGGCGCGGGAGAGCAGCGAGCTATTGTTCGTGATGGGCAAGTCGTTGTTGCAACCATGATGATGGCAACACTCTCTGCCGATCATCGCGCCATCGATGGCGCCACTGGGGCACAAATGCTGAAAACCTTTAAGAACTTGGTCGAAAACCCCGTTGCCATGATTTTGTAAAGTACTCATCGCATGCGCTATTTACTTTCTTACCTTGTCATTCTTTTGGGGATCGCTCTGTGTTCGCCTGGCATTGCGGCCTCACCTGCAGAGGAAGCAGGAATTAACAGTAGTTGGGCCGCGTATAAAAAAGCTGCTGCCGAAAAAAATGGGCCTGCCGTTGCTGATCTTTTTGATCAACAGACTTGGGATTACTATGAACAACTGCGGCTACTCGCGCTAAAAGGTGAAGAGGCAAAAGTCCGTGCCCTGCAGTTGCCCGATAAACTTATTGTTTTCACTTTTCGTGGTCGTGTTCCTTTAGAAACACTAAAAACTTCTAAGACTCCGGCTCTCATCGCTTACTTGGTTGAGAATGGCATGATTGCCAATCCCGCAAATTATGAGGGCCTTCCTTTGGCTGATATCCAATCTGATGGCAAAAAGGCGGCGGCCCGGCTAGAAAAAGAAGGGAAGCTTTCTCCTTTTCAAATTTGGTTTGCCTTCGAGCGAAATGCCTGGCGGGTTAATCTAAAAAGCATGCTTTATCTGGCAGATGTTATTTTTGCAAGCATGGCGCAAAAATCGGGCAAGAGCGAAGATGAATTTCTGATTGATCGGCTTAGCCAAGTCTGGAAGAGAGAAGTTCCTCCGACGATTTGGCAGCCTCTCGAAAAACCCTCATGACTGTTCTAACTCCAGAAGACGCGCTTCATAAAGAAGCTATTTACTCCTTATACAATGCCTTTCGCACTGCATTAATAAATCGAGACGGCACGGTAGCCGCTCCCTTATTATCTGGAGAAACTCTGCATCATTTTGGATCCTTGCGTGATATTGCCAATCAACCCGCATCAAAGCTTGGTGGATTAGGTCCTTTGGAGCGGTTGACTGTCCTGTCTATGCAGCGTCGTCTTTCTGGCGCACTTCTAGTTGGTGGGACAGATCTTGAGATTATGACGGCTTTGATCAACGAAGGCCTCTTTGGTGCCGAGATAGCGGACCTCGATCTAGATAGTGTGGATATCGTTTTTCCAGAAGCTTACGGCATCTTGAAGGTGGGAGATCAAACCCTACCGTTACGCCTTCCTTTTGTATGGGAAGAGGCTTTTGCTACCCGCACAGACACTTGGCGAATTCACTGGTTGAGTTTCTTGCCAGCGATCCGAATGGCGCTAAGAGGTGCTTTGAGTAATAGCGGAGAAGATGCAGACATCGCTTTGGCGCGCCTTATGAACTGGCGTGACGACAAGGCAGCATCCGTTAAGAAAACAAAAACACGATCACTTATTTCGAGGGAGAACCGTCATGGCCGAGACAGCCTTTGATCTTATTGTCATTGGGGGCGGGCCTGGCGGGTATGTCGCCGCCATTCGTGCAAGTCAACTTAAGATGAAAGTTGCGCTGGTTGAGCGCGAACATCTCGGGGGTATCTGTCTCAACTGGGGATGCATTCCAACGAAGGCGCTTTTGCGATCATCCGAGATCAACCATATTCTGCATAACCTGGATAGCTATGGCTTATCCGCCAAAGAAATTTCTTTCGATTTACAGAAAGTTGTTAAGCGCAGCCGTACCGTTGCTGGCCAATTAAACATGGGCGTTAAAGGCCTTCTCCGTAAAAATAAGGTCACTATCTTTGACGGGCAGGGAAGTTTGACCGGAGTTGCCGGGGGCGACCGTAAAATCTCTGTCACAAAAGATAATAAATCTATCGCTGAACTGACGGCAAAGCACGTCATCCTTGCGACAGGCGCTCGGGCGCGGTCGCTTCCTGGCCTTGAGCCGGATGGTAAACTGGTGTGGACCTACAAAGAGGCCATGGTGCCAACAGCTATGCCAAAATCATTGTTGGTTGTCGGCTCCGGCGCGATCGGTATCGAGTTTGCTAGTTTCTATCGCAATATGGGCGCTGAAGTCACCGTTGTTGAAGTCATGGATCGCGTTTTGCCGGTAGAGGATGAAGAGATTTCAGCTTTTGCACGTAAGTCGTTCGAAAAGCAGGGGATGAAGATCCACACCTCAACGACCGTTACGGCGCTCCGCAAAAGTACACATGATGTAACTGCGGTCCTCCAACCCAAGGATGGCAAAACCATTGAGCTTAAGGTCGATCGAGTTATCTTGGCAGTTGGCATTACGGGCAATGTTGAAAACTTAGGTCTTGAAAAGACCAAGGTAAAAGTCGACCGCGGCCATGTCGTCGTTAACCAATGGTCGGAGACGGGCGAGCCTGGTGTTTACGCCATTGGTGATTTGGCTGGTCCACCCTGGCTTGCCCATAAAGCAAGTCATGAGGGTGTGATTTGTGTTGAGAAAATAGCCGGCATTAAAGATGTGCATCCCTTGGATGTCTCTAACATTCCAGGATGCACCTATTGTATGCCGCAGGTAGCGAGCGTTGGATTAACTGAAGCAAAAGCCAAGGCCGCCGGCCATGCCGTTAAAATCGGTCGTTTTCCCTTTATCGGAAATGGCAAAGCCATCGCCTTGGGCGAACCCGAGGGTATGATTAAGACAGTTTTTGATGCAAAAACAGGTGCTTTATTGGGCGCACATATGATTGGCGCTGAGGTTACGGAGCTAATTCAAGGCTATGTAGTTGCCCGAACTCTTGAGACAACTGAGGCTGAATTGATGCATACGGTTTTCCCGCACCCAACATTATCTGAAATGATGCACGAGTCAGTGCTTGACGCCTACGGCCGAGCCATCCATTTCTAAAGAGTACGATAATGACTGATTGGAGCCTTTAATGGCAAATCTGCGCAACTTAAATCGCTCTCCTATGGGTGAGGCTTCCCAGGAGTTTCAGCGGAAACCCGACTGGATCCGGGTTAAGGCGCCTGTCGCTAAGGCTTACCATGAAACGCGCGATCTGATGCGTAAGCTGTCGCTCAACACAGTTTGCGAAGAGGCGGCTTGCCCAAATATTGGAGAATGCTGGGCGAAGAAACATGCCACAGTCATGATCATGGGTGACACCTGTACCCGTGCTTGCGCGTTTTGTAACATTAAAACCGGCATGCCCAAGCATCTAGATCGCGATGAACCTAAAAAGGTAGCTGAGGCCATCTCTGGATTAGGTTTAACTCACGTAGTCGTAACTTCGGTTGACCGAGATGATTTAAATGATGGCGGTGCCCATCACTTTGCCGCAACCATCAAGGCTATACGCGAAGCCTCCCCACAAACAACCATCGAGGTTCTAACACCTGATTTTTTACGTAAGGATGGCGCCATTGAAATTGTCGCAGCTGCAAAGCCCGACGTTTACAATCATAATTTAGAAACAGTACCCCGACTTTATCCCACAATCCGTCCCGGTGCCCGCTATTTTCAAAGCTTGCGCCTGCTTGAGCAGGTAAAGCAGTGTAACCCGTCGATCTTCACCAAATCCGGTATCATGGTTGGTTTGGGTGAAGAGCGCGTTGAACTTTATCAAGTTATGGATGATCTGCGAATGGCCGATGTCGATTTTCTGACAGTTGGTCAATACTTACAGCCAACACCACGGCATGCCCCGGTCGTTCGCTTTATGCCGCCATCAGAGTTCGATGAAGTCGCGCAAATGGCACGGGCTAAAGGCTTCCTTTTGGTTGCAGCATCGCCTCTGACTCGATCGTCTTATCATGCTGGAGATGATTTTGAGAAACTGCGGGCTTCGCGTGAGGCTCGCTTATCTGCCGCGGCACCGTAGCCGCTAACTTCCTTGCCGCGACATTTCGAAGTCCAGATTTTTCCATATAGCGCAAACCAGATATACACTCTGGTAGCTGACATTGAACGTTATCCGGAATTTCTCCCTTGGTGCACGGCTTTGCGAGTACGCCGCCGTGATGGCAATAAGATTGTCGCAGATATGTCGATTGGCTTTAAACTAGTGCGTGAGACTTTTACAACGGAAGTTACTTTAAATCCCGAAGTACGAGAAATTCACGTCACCTATATAAATGGCCCGTTCAAATATCTAACCAACCATTGGCAATTCCAGCCCGTAGGCGAGGGGAGTTGCGAAGTTACATTCGATATTGATTTTGAATTTCGTTCAAAGCTATTGCAAACGCTTATTGGCGCCGTATTTCATGAAGTCATTAGTCGTATGGTTAAGGCATTTCAAGAACGCGCCAAGCAGCTCTATGGATCGTCGCAACTTTAACCCTTGATCGTTTCGCGGCCTAACGCGAGGGCGGCTTTAACACTAGCTGACCTCACTGCAGCACGATCTCCAGAAAAAAGAAACCGACGAGTCAGTGGCTGATGATGGCGTTTGGCACTGGCAATATAAACTAGACCCACGGGTTTTTCCGGCGTAGCTCCGCCAGGACCAGCAATACCTGTCACACTAATCGCTAGATCGGCTGTTGAGTTTTTAAGCGCACCTATGACCATAGCCTCAGCAACTTCAGAACTCACAGCGCCATGTTTCAGTAGCAAGGAATCTTGAACATCCAACATATCCATTTTAGCGATATTGGAATAAGTGACAAACCCTCTCTCTAATACATCGGCAGAACCTGGAATCGATGTTAGAGCGGCTGTGATCAATCCGCCTGTGCAAGATTCGGCGGTCGCAACCTTAATATTTCGAATACGGCAATCTTCCAAAAAATTTTCGGCTTCTTTATACACGGCGGAATCAATCATCAAACTTAGCCTTTGATAGAGAACAAGATCCCCCAAAGAACAAAGGCCGCCGCAGTGCCAGCAATTGCATCGTCTGCCATAGCTCCCAGTCCTCCTTTGACGGTACGATCAACAAGACTAATCGGCCAAGGTTTCAGCACGTCGAATATACGAAACAAGATAAACGCTACCGCAAATTGCCACCACACCAGACCCGCAGGTAGAAGGGCGATCCACTGGCCAACAATCTCATCAATGACGATGACCGAAGGATCTTCTTTTTTGATTGCCCAGATGATTTGGCGTGATGACCATATGCCTATAACAAACACGATAGGTATCGCCATGGCTAAGGCTGTCATGCCGCCTATATATAGCAATATCCATCCAAAAGGTAACGCCGCCAGTGATGCCCAGGTTCCCGGTGCTTTGGGCAAACGCCCAATACCAAAACAGCTTGCAACGCTCCAGGCTATGGGCAGTTTCATAAATTTGCCGGTAATCGAACAGTTGCCGACGCCATGGCAGCGATGCCTTCACCGCGTCCGGTAAAGCCCAGGCTTTCGGTTGTTGTGGCTTTGACACTAACCCGATGCGAGGCAATACCCAAAATCTCAGCAAGCTTAAGGATCATGGCCTCACGATGTGGGCCAAGTTTTGGTCGCTCGCAGATGACGGTGACATCAAGATGAGTGATCATTCCGCCTCGCTGCATAACAATGTCCGCTGCATGCTTAATAAACTGAGCTGAATTTGCGCCTTTCCATTGTGGATCCGAAGGTGGAAAATGAAAGCCGATATCACCGGCGCCGATCGCTCCCAAAATAGCATCGGTTAATGCGTGCAAGGCGACATCTGCATCCGAGTGGCCTTTCAGCTTGGCCGTGAAAGGTACCTTAACTCCACAAAGCCAGACCCCGTCACCTGACTCAAAGGCATGAACGTCAAATCCACTTCCGGTACGATATTCATAATCTGCGCTGCCAGCGCCAACCAAGCGGCGCTCGGCCCTTGCCAGATCTTCACGTGTTGTCACTTTGAAGTTATCCTCACTGCCTTGAACAACAGCCACTTTCAAACCCGATTGTTCCGCTACTGCAGCATCATCGGTCAGCTCTCGACCAGCTTGCGCCTGGTGCGCCCTTAAAATATCAGCAAAGCGAAAGCCTTGTGGTGTTTGTGCCCGCCAAAGACCGCGCCGATCGATAGTATCGGTGATGGAATCGCCATTGGCACGCTTGACCGTATCCGCAACCGGCATGGCCGCGATCGCGCCCGATGTCTTATCCAAAGCCGCTAAAACCCGATCAATAGTGCCCCGATCCAAAAACGGCCGGGCGCCATCGTGGATGAGTACGCGATCAGGTGACTGTGGTGATAGGCTTTCAAGACCATTCAATACCGACTGCTGGCGGGTAGCCCCTCCAGCTACAGGGTCTGCCAGGGCAAAGCCCGCCGTAGCTTGATCATAAAACTTACGGTCATCCGGATGGATAACGAGGCGAACAGCATCAATAGAGGGATGATTCGCAAGAGTTTCTAGACTGTAGCGCAGCATAGCCTGACCAGCGATCGGCAAATATTGCTTAGGAATCTCCCCGCCTAAACGAGATCCCCGACCTGCAGCCACAATAAGCGCAACAGTTCCCGGCATGTTTCCTCTTTTCGGCCTCAGCCATACACTATAGGGGCATTCTTCTACCCCCGGAAAGCAGGGATGTCGTCTAGTTTATTGGCTGTTTTTGCCAAATTTCTCTTGGCATTGTCCCAAAACTGCCTAACACTTCAGCAATGAGTGTTTCTGCCTATAATTTGTGCATAAAGCTTGGTAGCTTGATTCTGCAAGACCCGGTGATCCTGGCTCCTATGTCCGGGGTGACCGACCGTCCATTTCGCAATGCCGCTCGAGCTTGCGGAGCAAAATGGGTTGTCTCCGAGATGATTGCCAGCCGCCATATGATCGAAGCCGAAAAGACCAGCAGCCGGTTGCAGCAAAAGCGCCAAACTGACGATTGGTCATCGGAGCAACCGATAATCGTTCAGATTGCCGGCTGCGAGCCTTTGGTCATGGCTGAGGCTGCAAAATTGTGCGCTGACCGAGGCGCTGCGGTCGTCGATATTAATTTTGGCTGTCCTGCCAAGAAAATCACTCAGGGGCAGGTTGGGGGCGCGGCTTTAATGCGGGATGAACTTCAAGCCGCCCGGATTTTAGAAGCGGTGGTCAAAGCTGTCGCCATCCCCGTTACGTTAAAGATGCGGACCGGCTGGGATATGACAAACCGTAATGCACCCGCATTGGCCAAGATCGCTGAGGATTGCGGTATTCAAATGCTGACCATCCATGGCCGAACCCGCGACCAATTCTATACTGGCCGTGCCGATTGGAACTTCATCAAAAACATTAAGAATGTTGTTAAACTACCTGTTATTGCAAATGGAGATGTCGCTTCCTGCAGTGATGTCGATGCCTGTCTTAAAGCATCGGGTGCAGATGGCATCATGGTGGGAAGAGGTGCCTTAGGGCAGCCATGGCTGATCGGTCAGCTAGCTCATTATCTTCGTGCTGGGGAGATGATTTCGCCACCGAACCTTCAAGAGCAAGCACAGATCCATGTGACCCATTACCAAGAGATTCTTGCCGCTTATGGAGTAACTCGAGGGATTAAAATTGCGCGCAAGCACCTCGGCTGGGCCATAGCACGCTTGCCCAACTTTTCTACCTATCAAGCCAAAATAAATACGACAAATAGCCCTGATGCAGTTATCGACCTCCTGCATGAGATTTATTCTCGCGCTGCCGATATTGAGCAGAAAGCCGCCTAATGCAGACGGTTGCCCGAAAATCCGTCAAGAAAACCTTGCCGGATCTTACGGCGGCCATTCTTGATGCCTTAGCTGATCCAGTTATTTTAGTTGAAGCAACAGGCACGGTTTCTTATGCCAATGCGGCAGCAGAGGCCTTTTTTGCCTCGAGTGCCGCAGTTTTGCACCGCCAGCGCCTAGATAGTATCTTGCCTGCGGATAGTCCCGTTTTCATGCTCATGACGCAAGCCCGTACCAGCAACAGCAGTGTAGCACAAGATGGGGTAACGCTTCAGACCCCGCGGATCGGGTCCCACTTGGTATCTTTAAGTGCTGTTCCTTTGGGCAAGAATTCTATTATCCTTTCTATTCATGAGCGCTCAATCGCGAGTACAATCGACCGTCAGCTGACCCATCGACACGCTGCCCGGTCAGTAACAGCCATGGCAGCAATGTTGGCGCACGAGGTCAAGAACCCCTTGTCTGGCATAAGAGGGGCTGCTCAACTTCTCGAAGATCACTCTTCCGAAGAAGACCGTCAGCTGACTCAGCTTATCATCACCGAAACCGACCGTATCTGTACCATAGTTGATCAGATGGAAGCCTTTTCAGATTTACGGCCTTTGGCCCGAGGGCCCGTAAATATTCATGAGGTGCTCGGCTATGTTCGGCAAATTGCGGAAACCGGCTTTGCCCGAAACATAAGGTTTATAGAAACCTATGACCCCTCGTTACCTCCGGTCTATGGAAATCGGGATTCTTTGATCCAGGCTTTTTTAAACTTGATCAAAAATGCCGCCGAGGCTTGCGCCAACGGACAGGGGGAAATTTCCTTAACCACGCGCTATCAGCATGGGATGCGCCTGGCCGTACCTGGAACTCCTCAGCCCATGGAACTGCCTTTGCTTATCGTCGTTCAAGACAACGGCAGCGGCATTTCCGAAGATCTTTTGCCCCATATGTTCGATGCCTTTGTGACGACAAAAATCAATGGTAAGGGGCTAGGATTAGCTTTGGTCGCTAAAATCATTGGCGATCATGGCGGCATCATTGATGTTAATAGCCAACCCGGTCGAACAAATTTTCGTGTCATGTTACCGATCGAACCTAAAGAACATTCGCCATCCCTGGCTTCTCAGAAAAAAGGGCGGATATGACCGCAACTATTCTTGTCGCTGATGATGATCAAGCCATTCGCCTGGTGCTTGGCCAAGCCTTTGCCCGAATTGGTCTGTCAGTTAAAACAACAGGCGATGTTTCGACCTTGTGGCGCTGGATTGAAGAAGGCGAGGGGGATGTTGTCGTTACGGATGTCATTATGCCCGATGGTAATGGCATTGAACTTATCCCCCGGATCCGCAAACTTCGTCCCCATCTTAAAATTATTGTTATGAGCGCTCAAAACACACTTTTGACTGCAGTCAAGGCAACGGAAAAAGGGGCTTTCGAATATTTACCCAAGCCTTTTGACTTAAATCAATTAGTCGGCGCAGTTAAACGCGCCTTAGAGGCCAAGCAAACACATTCGCAAACACTTGAAACATTGCCGCAATCAGGGGAGCAACTCCCTTTGATTGGGCGCAGCCCAGCCATGCAGGAAATATACAGAATTCTTGCGCGGTTAATGGCAACGGATCTAACTGTAATGATTGCGGGTGAGTCAGGAACAGGGAAGGAACTGATTGCCCGCGCTCTTCATGACTACGGGAAGAGACGCAACGGCCCATTTGTTGCTCTAAATATGGCCGCTATTCCTCGCGAGCTTATTGAGTCTGAACTTTTTGGTCACGAAAAAGGGGCCTTTACTGGCGCGACGTCGCGGACCCCGGGCCGGTTCGAACAAGCTGAGGGTGGTACTCTTTTCTTGGACGAAATAGGTGATATGCCGCTTGAAGCGCAGACACGGCTTTTACGTGTTCTTCAAGAAGGAGAATACACAACTGTCGGTGGACAAACGTCCACGAAAACTGATGTTCGCATTATTGCCGCAACGCATCGCGACCTTAAAATCCTTACGCGCCAAGGTTTATTTCGAGAGGATTTATTTTATCGTCTTAATGTTGTTCCTATCCGAGTTCCACCCTTACGCGAACGTGTTGATGATATTGGGGATCTGGTACGGCATTTTCTCGAACAAGCCGCAACGGAAGGATTACCACATAAAATTCTTGACCAAAGCGCCCTTGAAGAACTTCGCCATCATCGTTGGCCTGGAAACGTGCGCGAATTAGAAAATTTAGCGCGGCGCTTAGCAGCTCTTTATCCCTACGATACGATCACTGCCGAAACGATTAAGGCTGAGCTAGCCGAAAACCTACACCAAACCTCAGGCCTTTTAAGTGAGGAAATTTCTGCCGAGGCTGACAATAGTGAGGGACTAGGAAACGTTGTTGAGCGTCAACTTCGAAACTATTTTGACGCACATCGAGAGGATATGCCGGCCTCAGGTCTCTACGACAGAATTATTCGCGAGGTCGAAAAACCCTTAATCGAACTTACTCTTAACCTTACGCGAGGCAATCAAATCAAAGCAGCGTATCTTTTAGGTTTAAATCGTAATACTTTACGCAAGAAAATTCGTGACTTAGATATTGATTTGATACGGGGCATTAAGTGATAAAATCTTTACCTGATTTCATCCTCAGCTGCTCTGGTAATTGTAAGGATCTTTTGCCATGGCCATAGCACGCCCCGCCTCATCTTCTTATGCATTACGACTATTGAGTCTTTGGGCACGGCAATGGCATTTAGCGCGCAAGCTAACGGCAATCCTTATCCTCTGCTCAATTGGAGCAGGGGTTGCTACCTATGCAGCATTGAATGGTAGCTTTGGCACAGAAAATCAATACGATCTTATCCAAAAATTTCTTGTTCTTGATATTATTTTGTTGTTGGCGTTGGGAGCCACAGTCGGTGCAAGTGGTGTAAGACTTTGGCAGGCCCGTCAGCAAGGCGCAGCGGGATCACGCCTTCATCTTCGGCTCGTTATTTTATTTAGCGTTATCGCTGTTGCTCCAGCCATCGTTGTTGCCGTAGTTTCGTTCTTGTTCTTTAATTATGCAGTTGTTGCTACTTTCAATGCACCAATTAAGACTGCGCTTCATGACTCAATGCAAGCGGCTGAAGCTTATCTGATCGAGCACCGTACCACAATTACCGGCGATGCAACGGCCATGGCAGCCGATCTTAATCGACAGGCACCGCAGCTTCTACTTGATCCCGCTAGTTTAACAAAAGTTCTGCAAGCACAGGTCGCTTTCCGTGCCCTGGATGAAGCTATGATCATTGATCCCTCAAATGGTGCTATCCTGTCTCGTGCGGGATTTGCATTCTCTACGCAGCTTGAAAATATGTCGAGCGTTGCTATCGAGCGCGCTTTGTCTGGTGAGGTCGCCATTTTAACGGGAGCGAATGATGACCGCGTTCGAGCTCTTGTCAGGTTAGATAACCTCGGCGGTGTCCTTCTAGCTATTGGTCGCTTTGTTGATCCTAACGTTCTGGCGCATATCCAGCGTACGCGTGTTTCGGTCAAAACTTACGATACTCTTGAGACAGAGCGCTCCCGATTTGAGATCTTCTTTATTTTGATCTTTGCCGTTATCTCGCTTCTCGTTTTATTTGCCGCCATCCTTGCTGGTTTATTTATTGCGAACCGCCTAGTGCGTCCCATTGGTTATCTAATTTCTGCCAGCCGTGATGTTGCCATGGGGAATTTATCAGCACGCGTACCATCAGTTCGTGGCAGCGATGAAATCGGTACTCTCAGCCGCGCTTTTAACCGCATGACTGATCGTCTTCAATCCCAGCAAAAAGAACTTATTGAAGCCAATACTCAGCTTGATTTTCGCCGTCGTTTTACCGAAGCCGTTCTTGAGGGAGTTTCTGTTGGTGTTATTGGATTAGATCAAGAAGGGCGCATTGATTTTCCAAACCGCGTTGCCTCTAACTTGCTTGAAATTGATTTGATGGCGACTCGCAAAAAGAAACTAGAAAAAATTCTGCCGGAAATAAAAGGCTTCCTTAAAGAAGCCCGTCAGCGGGGAGGTCGTGGCTTTGAAAAGCAAATTGTCCTTTCCCGACAGGGCGGTCAACGGACATTCTTTGTCCGCATTACAACCGAGCGGGAAGATGGCGCCGTTAAGGGATATGTCGCTACCTTTGATGACATTACAGAATTATTGTCTGCGCAGCGTATTGCCGCGTGGGCGGACGTGGCGCGACGTTTGGCACATGAAATTAAAAATCCTCTGACACCCATTCAGTTATCTGCTGAACGTTTGAAGCGAAAATATCTTAAACAAATCTCTGAAGACTCTGATGCCTTTACCACGTGCACGGATACCATTGTTCGCCATGTGGGGGATATCGGGCGGATGATCGATGAATTCTCTGCTTTTGCTCGTATGCCAACCGCTACTATGAAAATGGAAGATTTATCCGAGGTGGTCAGGCACTCTGTTTTCTTGCAACGCGTGGCTCATTCGGGGATTACCTTTGAGGTCAAGTTGCCGAGCGAACCTGTGAATTTATGGTGCGATGCCCGTCAACTCCGCCAGGCTTTAACCAATTTGCTTCAAAATGCCATCGACTCAATAGAAGGGCGCGAAGGGACAGATCTACCGGCTGGGTATATATCTGCTCTAGTTGACATGACCGCCACAACGGCCACGCTAACAATTGAAGATAATGGTAGGGGTTTTCCTCAGGTAGGCCGGGAGCGATTAACAGAGCCATATGTGACAACTCGGACCAAAGGAACTGGTTTAGGCCTCGCTATCGTAAAAAAAATTATGGAAGATCATCATGGAACCCTTACACTAGATGACCGTCCGGGGGGAGGGGCCAAGATTATTCTTCACTTTATGGATCGATTAAAAACCACGAATGAAAAAGACAATCAAGAAACGGAAAAGAAGATAACCATTCATGGCGCATGATATTTTAATCGTTGATGACGAAAATGATATTCGTAGTCTAATTGCCGATATCCTAGAAGATGAAGGATACAGCACGCGCACTGCAAGCGATTCTGACTCCGCTTTAAAGGCCGTCCGTGACCGTGTTCCTCATCTCCTGATTCAAGATATTTGGCTTGAGGGAAGTCGACTAGACGGATTGCAGATTCTGCAGCAAGTCAAAGCCGAGCATCCAGAATTGCCTGTCGTGATGATTAGCGGACATGGGAACATCGAAACTGCTGTAGCATCAATTCAAATGGGCGCTTATGATTTTATCGAAAAGCCCTTTGACTCAGACCGCTTACTTTTAATTATTCGTAGGGCCGTTGAAGCAGCTCAGCTGCGCCGCGAAAATGCCGAGCTCCGCATCAAAGCTGGTTCAAGTACAGAACTGTTTGGCGACAGTCTTTTAATTTCGCAACTTCGGCAAGCCATCGAAAAAGTCAGCATGACGTCAAGTCGGGTTTTAATCTCAGGCCCTCCCGGATCAGGCAAAGAAGTCGTTGCACGTCTTATACACATGTCTTCGGCGCGTAAGGACGGACCATTTGTCGTTTTGAATTGCGCAACCCTATCTCCCGAACAGGTCGAAGTTGAGCTTTTTGGCACTGAACATGGCGAAGCTGGCGGCGCCCGAAAAATTGGTACGCTAGAACGAGCCCACGGTGGCACCTTGTTGCTTGATGAAGTTGCGGATATGCCGCTTGAGACCCAAGGAAAAATTGTCCGGGTTCTTCAAGAACAATCATTTGAGCGGATCAGTGGGTCAGTTCGAGTTCAAGTTGATGTCCGAGTCATGGCTTCATCTAATAAAAATCTTCAAGAAGAAATGGCCGCTAACCGTTTTCGGGAAGACCTCTTTTATCGATTAAGTGTGGTTCCTATTCGTGTTCCTGCGCTGCGTGAACGCAAAGACGATGTCCCCTTACTTGCGCGATATTTTATGCAGCGCGCAGCAGAAAGCGCCGGACTTGCGGCGCGAACCCTTGGTGAAGACACGGTAACGGCGTTGCAAACCTATGAATGGCCCGGAAATGTTCGGCAACTACGTAATATTATCGATTGGTTATTGATTATGGCACCCGGCCAGTCATCCGAGCCTATACGCGCAGACATGCTTCCCCCAGAGGTCGGATCCAACGCGCCTGCGGTTTTGAAGTGGGATAAAAGTAGTGAAATTATGAATCTTGCACTACGAGAAGCGCGCGAACTCTTTGAGCGGGAATATCTCCTAGCGCAAATAACTCGGTTTGGCGGCAATATTTCACGGACAGCAAATTTTGTTGGTATGGAACGTTCAGCATTACATCGTAAATTGAAATTACTCGGCGTTCAAACCAAGGCTGATAGTTAGAAAGGCTACTTATGTCACGAATCGCCTATGTAAACGGGCGCTACATTTCCCATCTGGACGCAGCTGTACATATTGATGATCGCGGCTACCAATTTGCTGATGGTGTCTATGAAGTTATCGCAGTTCATAATGGGCAACTTGTTGATGCAGACCGCCATATGAAGCGGTTAGAACGATCACTAAGAGAATTGCGGATTGATCCCCCTATGGGGGATGCCGCTCTCGTCCACGTCATGCAAGAAACGATTCGGCGCAATACGGTGCGAAACGGCATTGTTTATTTGCAAATTACTCGCGGGATTGCGCCGCGTGATCATAAGTTCCCGAAAAATGCTGTACCTTCTGTTGTCGTTACGGCCAAACGAACTAAACCTATGGCGGACACGCATATTGAAAAGGGTGTTTCGGTTATTACGATCCCAGATATTCGTTGGCTGCGCCGGGACATAAAGTCAATTTCTCTTCTACCAAACTGTCTGGGCAAACAGCAGGCGGCAGAAGCCGGTGCTTTCGAAGCCTGGATGGTAGATAGTGATGGCTATATTACCGAGGGCACGTCAACTAACGCTTGGATCATTGATGCCAAGGGCGTTTTACGCACTCGTAAAGCGACCCATGTCATTCTAAATGGGATAACACGCATGGCCTTAGTCGATATTGCTGCATCGCAAGGAATCCCCTTCGACGAAAAGCCTTTCACGATTGATGAAGCAAAAGATGCGCGTGAAGCTTTCATTTCTAGTACCGGGGTCTTTGTTTTGCCCGTAACCTCTATCGATAAGTCGATGGTAGGTAAGGGCACTCCGGGCCCTGTGGCTAAGGCTCTGCGCCAGGCCTATATAGCGCAATTTACACCCACACACGCTGTATAACGAATGCTTCAACCTCCTAAAGCCATTCTATTCGATTGGGATAACACCCTGATCAACAACTGGTCGGCTATTCATACTGCCCTGAATACGACACTTACAGCCATGGGCCATCCAACCTGGAGCTACGAAGAGACTTTGCAGCGGGTTCGCGCCTCGTTACGTGATAGCTTTCCTATCATGTTTGGCGACCGCTGGCCGGAAGCCCAGGATATTTATTATAAAACCTTTGAAGCCCGTCACTTAGATGGTCTTGCTGCTAAGCCCGGAGCCGATGATATGTTGCGATCCTTAACAAAGGCTCATATCAATTTAGGCGTTGTAAGTAATAAAACCGGACGTTTCCTAAGAAAAGAAGCGCAACATCTTGGCTGGGACTCTCTTTTCTCCCAGTTGGTTGGTGCCGCCGACGCCACACGTGACAAGCCAGATCCTGCCCCTGTTATCATGGCCTTAGCTGGGACAGAGATTAACCCGGGGCCCACCGTCTGGTTTGTCGGTGATGCCGGTATAGATATGCGCTGTGCATATAATAGTGGGTGCACGCCTATTCTCATTGGGGAGGCTGATCCTCAGACGGCTGAATTTAATGACTGCCCCCCTGCAGCCCATATCGCGGATTGCTTGGCGTTTCAGCAATTAGTTATGAAAACCTTAAACGCTTAACAGTTTAATTTCGGTAATGGGGATAAGGGGGGTTGCGATTGGACCAAAAAATTGCCAACAATCTCCTTAAGTAAAATCGACCCATAAAAAAAGGGCGCCTATGACTGATAAAACGAGCAATTTGCAGGATGTTTTTTTAAACTACATTCGCAAGAGCAAAACCCCCGTCACAGTTTTTTTGATAAATGGCGTAAAACTTCAGGGCATCGTTACCTGGTTTGATAATTATTGCGTCTTATTACGCCGTGACAGCCACTCTCAATTAGTTTTTAAACATGCCATTTCTACAATTATGCCTCCTGGTCCCATCCAGCTTTTTGATGGAAATGGCGAAGACGATAGTGACGCTTAAGTTGATGGCGAATGATTGAATCTCCGACCGTTGCAACCGGACGGTGTCTTGTTCTTCATCCTGTTCTTACCCAAGCGCCGGCACTTAAGCGTTCTTTACGGACACCAGAAGCAAAACTAGAAGAAGTTACTGGTCTCGCGCTGGCCATCAACCTTGATGTTATCACGGCAGAAGTAATTTCTGTCCGCGAACCGAAACCCGCTACGCTTTTGGGTAGCGGTACCGTTGCTCGCCTTGGCGGTTTGATCGCCGACAAATCGATCGAAATTGTGGTTATCGATTCCGCCGTAACCCCTATTCAACAACGGAATTTGGAAAAAGCTTGGTCGGCAAAAGTTATCGACCGTACAGGGCTAATTTTAGAAATTTTTGGAGCCAGAGCCCGGACTCGAGAAGGGCAGATGCAGGTTGAGCTGGCGGCTCTTACCTATCAGCGCAGCAGGTTAGTTCGAAGCTGGACCCATCTTGAACGTCAACGCGGGGGATTCGGCTTTTTAGGCGGTCCTGGTGAATCACAGTTAGAAATTGACCGCCGCCTTATCGACGAGCGTATTGTAAATCTTAAGAAAGATCTGGCTGATGTTGCTCGAACCCGTGGCCTTCATCGTCAAGCTCGTGCCCGGGTCCCTTATCCGGTAGTTGCACTGGTTGGCTACACCAATGCGGGAAAATCAACACTCTTCAACCGGCTAACGGGAAGCGAGGTTCTGGCAAAGGACATGCTGTTTGCTACGCTCGATCCGACAATGCGACAAATACGGATGCCGTCCGGGCGGTCGATTATTTTATCTGATACTGTGGGCTTCATTTCGGATCTTCCGCACCAATTAATCGCTGCTTTCCGAGCGACACTTGAAGAGGTACGAGAAGCCGATGTCTTGATTCATGTCCGAGATATGGCAGATCCTTTTACCGAAGCGCAGCGAGAAGACGTTCTGATGGTTTTAAGTGAGCTCATCGACAAAGAAGAGCAGGGTGCTCCGATGATTGAAGCCCAAAACAAAATTGATTTACTTGATCACGGCCAGCAAGAAACCTTTGCTGCCATCGCCAGGCGCGGACAGGATGCCATCCTTGTGTCTGCTTTAACAGGGAAGGGATGCGATGCTCTTCTGAAAGCTATTGATGATAAGCTGGATGCAGGGCGCCATGTCGCTTACGTTGCTGTACCAACTACCGAGGGCGCGGCTCTGGCCTGGCTTTATGCCCATGGCCAGGTTCTAGATCGTCAGGATGATGTACAAGAAATTTATTTATCTCTAGCCATTGATCCTGCAGATCTCGCGCGCTTTCTTGCACGCTACAAGAATGTTCGTGAGTTGAAAACGTGACACCAAGTTCTCTGCATATTGGAGACTTCTTGCTAGATACGGCTTCTGTTCTACAGATAATAGAAGACATTGCCGCGAGGGAGGTTCGCCCCTTTTTTGGTAAACTTAGCTCCACGGATATTCAGAAAAAAAGTGATGGATCATTGGTCACACCGGTTGATCCTGCCGTTGAAGCTTTATTATCATCCCAGTTGAAACGCTTATTACCTGATGCCGTCATTCTTGGGGAGGAGGCTACCGCTGAAGATCCGGCACATTTAGATCTTCTCAGCTTATCGGAAAAACCTATATGGGTTATCGATCCTCTTGATGGAACCTCGAACTTCGCCGCCGGACGGCCGGAGTTCGCGATGATCGTGGCGTTGGTTCACCGCAACAAAACTCTGGCGGGTTGGATCTATGACGTTCTAGGCCATCGAGCCGCGGTTGCTGTCGCAGGCAAGGGAGCATTTTTGGCCGGGGAACAGGTCCTTTTTAATCAAAACCAACCCCTGCTTTGGAGCAACATCCGAGGGGGGTGGACCATAAATGCTATTGATCCGGCCCACCGTGGATCTGTAAAGGCGGCCGCAGCACAATTCCGCACGATCACCAATGCTCATTGCGCGGCATTTGAATATTTATCCATTCTTGAAAATCGTAAGGATTTTCATCTATTTAATCGGCTTAAGCCTTGGGATCATTGTGCCGGAGCTTTAATGTTACAGGAAGCCGGCGGCCGTGCTTTGCGATTGATTGACGGCACGACTTATACCCCAAATGTATCCGACGGCGGTCTCCTAGTAGGATCAAAATACGAATATCTACAACAGCTTAGACAGTTCTTTGTGAATCCATCTGATAAAAAAGAGCATAGGGATTAGGCATATGGCAAAGATTGCATTCATAGGACTGGGCATCATGGGTTTCCCCATGGCCGGGCATCTTCAAGCCAAAGGCCATGACGTAACGGTCTTTAATCGCACAAAAGCCAAGGCCGAGACCTGGGTAAAGCGCCATGGCGGTAAGACGGCTTTGACCCCACAATCCGCGGCAGCAAACGCCGACTACGTCATGACCTGTGTCGGAAACGACAACGACCTGCGGCAAGTCGTGCTGGGATCAGATGGTATTTTTGCTGGGATGCGGCAAGGTGCGGTAGCCATTGACCATACAACAGCCTCGGCAACCATCGCCCGAGATCTCGACAATGAAGCGCAAAAGCGGGGATTTTCCTTTATTGATGCGCCGGTTTCCGGCGGGCAGGCCGGGGCAGAGAATGGCCAGCTGGGGATCATGTGCGGCGGCGCTACGAGCGTCTTTGAGCAAGCAAAGCCTATCTTGGACAGCTATGCCAAGGCTTGTGTTCTTATCGGTCCGGTCGGCTCGGGTCAGCTGACCAAAATGGTTAACCAAATCTGCATTGCTGGGTTGGTGCAGGGCTTGGCTGAAGCCATGAATTTTGGCCAAAAGGCTGGGTTAGACATGGAAAAAGTCCTCGCGGTTATCTCAAAAGGGGCCGCCCAATCTTGGCAGATGGAAAACCGGGGCAAGACCATGTGCGAAGGCAAGTTCGACTTTGGCTTTGCCGTGGATTGGATGCGTAAAGATTTAGGCATCTGTTTAGACGAAAGCCGCCATAACGGTGCCCGACTGCCTGTAGCCGGCCTAGTCGATCAGTTTTATGCCCAACTTCAAGAACGCGGACATGGCCGTTGGGACACCTCAAGCCTTATGAATATTTTAGGTGAGCCTTAAAATATAATCTATTGTTTTTTCTCAATATTCTTTGCCTTAATCCAAAGCGCTTCCATTTCAGCTAGAGAAGCTTTATTCGGATTATTTTCTAATAAATCAATCTGTTGTTCTATATAATTAAACCTATTCATGAACTTTTTATTACATTTGCTTAATGCTGCTTCAGAATCTACAGACAGCCATCGTCCTAGATTGACCAGGGCAAACAGGAGATCGCCAAATTCTTCTTCGACGGCAACTTGGTTAACTTTTTCCGATATAGCGGTCCGGAGCTCGGCAATTTCTTCCTCAATCTTATCAAGGACTTGTAGCGGACTTGGCCAATCAAAACCTACCCGCGCCGCGCGATTTTGCAGCTTCTCGGCTCGTACCAGGGCAGGGAGCGCCAAGGCAATCCCATCCAGTAAACTGGGCCGGTTCTCATTGGCTTTTTTTGCTGATTTTTCAGCACGTTCAGTAGCCTTTGTTGCTTCCCAGGTTTGATGGACATCCTGTTCAGACTGACCCGTTTTATCGCCAAAAACATGAGGGTGCCGGCGGACAAGCTTGTTATTAAGGCCAGCGGCTACCGCTGCAAAGTCAAACAACCCAGCTTCCTCAGCCATTCGGGAGTGAAAAACCACCTGCAGCAAGAGGTCGCCTAACTCTTCACGCAAAGCCTCCATATCCCCTTGCGCTATGGCATCGGCGACTTCATAGGCTTCTTCGATCGTATAGGGCGCAATGGTTGAGAAATTCTGGGCAACATCCCAGGGACAGCCGGTTTTAGGATCACGCAGCTTGGCCATAATGGCCAAAAGCTTATCCAGCGGATGCTCCGAACTTGATGAAGGAGTAGTCATGATAGAGGCCCCTTAAAAATACTAATATCTAGGTCCTCTATCACGTCTCCGTTCTAAACTTAAGCCGGTAACTGGGCTTTCATGGCTTGGGCAATAGCTCCAAAGTCATGATCGCTGATTGGAAACAGCCCAAACCGCATTTGATATCCCCAATTTTGTTTTCCGGCCGTAAACTCAAGCTTTGTCAGCAGGGGCAAAATCGAGATTTCCTCCGCTTCAACCCACTTGATATCCCGACGAAATGGGCAAAATCCGGGCGCCATTTCCACTTGATAAGGCTCTGTTTTATTTACGATTCCTAAGGCCGTAAACATTTGTAGTTTCTGTTTGGCGCGAAATTGCTGAGTAGGGGAGTAGTAAACCACGCGATCCCCAGCATGTATGCGGCGCAGCGGAGCCGCTTTCCCGTGACAAACCTGCATAAAACCTGCCTTACGTCCCAATGAAACATGGTCGGCTGAGGCAACTGCGATCCAATTCTTGCCCATATTATGCCCCCGGTACAAAAACGCGCAGACGATGACCATCTGGGTCAAGTGCCACAAAGGTATGGCCAAAATCCATATCCGTCGGTTCCTGGATTATGAGAAGTTTTTGGCTCTTCCACTTGGTGTACAGATCATCAAACTCATTTCGGTTTTCCAAGGCAAAGGCCAGCTCTGCACCACCGCCAGCAGCAACGGCCGTGGGCTCTACAGTGTGTTTTGACCATAGTCCCAACATCAGGCCGGATTTCAGCGCAAACAGTACAAAGGTAGGTGAAGCTTCAACCGGCTTGTTGCCAAGCAGCTTTTGGTAGAAATTTGCGCTAGCTGCAGGGCTGTCGACATAAAGAATGACAAAGTTGGGTTCAGACATTGGACGCTCCTTAGCAAAGGTGAGAAGGGTTCATTCCCTTCGATGTCCAATGGTGTATCGCGTGATACTGTCAATTTATGGCAGTAGTGTTATTGCTGAGCAATTCCCTCGATTTCCCGCCATTCTTTGAGCAAAACTTGCCGACGGCGCGGATATCGGGCCTCATGCGACTTAAGGTTAATAATGCGGTCCGTGCGAAAATTGCGGAAACCTTGCCGCTGCTCACACCAGGCAACGACAAGCCGGACACGATCAAAAAAACCTAAGGCAATAGGCCAAATTGTGCGGGTTGTTTCCTCAGTCTTTGCCCCTTTATAGGTAATGGTCAGTTTGCGTTCCGTACGAATGGCTTTGCGGATGGCAACTAACTCTAAATCCCCCGCTGCAATTCGCTCCCCAGGGCCGACGAGAAGGGCGGAATCATTCAGGTTTTGCCGGAGATCTGCTGGTAATACAGCCCCGATTTTGACCAAAGCCGTCCGAGCCGCTGCGGCAAGATGATTATCCGCCCGATCGGCAACCCACCGAGAACCAAGGATGACGGCCTCTAGTTCTTCTTCGGTAAACATAAGGGGCGGGAGCATGAAACCAGGACGCAAGACGTAGCCAAGACCAGGCTCACCGTCGATCTTGGCGCCTTGGCTTTGTAAAACATTGATATCGCGGTATAAAGTTCGAATACTGATCCTCAAATCAGTAGCCAGCTTCATTCCGCTAACAGGATAGCGGTGGCTTCGAAGAAGCTGTACCAGTTCAAGCAATCGTTCAGCACGGGACATGTGGTTTTGGCCTTGGGGAAAGAGGACAATAACGGCCAGGATATTCTTAATACTGCCATATTTTGGCAGTGGAATTACAAGTTATATTTGACCCAATAGCGGCCAATAATCTATATAATATATTTTCCATAATATACATTATGCGACTTTAGTATATATTTAAAACATATAGTTATAGTAATTATATTAACTAAAATATCATAAAGAGAACCGTTCAAAGCACCGTTAAAACCATCCCATCATAACCAGGTTCAACACCTGATGGCAGCTTTGCTTTCCAGGTTTGATAATCAACATGATGGTTCATGTGGGTCAGGATCGCCCGCCGCGGGTTAACCCGGGCAATCCAGGCTAAGGTTTGCTCAAGATGAGAATGCGCTGGAGTTGGTTGTTCGGTTAAACAATCAACCACCCAGGTATCGACACCTCTTAAGGCAGCAAAGGCTTCTTCGGGAAGTTCCTTAACATCTGTCGAATAAGCAAAATTCCCGAACCTTAGCCCTAAGGTTGGCTCCCTCCCCGCGCCATGAAGCTGAGTGAAACAGCTAACCCTTATGGATCCGATGGTTAATACTGGGGGAATTTCACGCGGCAGGATATTCGGCACATAAGGCCGTAAAGCCCGGCCTTCTTCGGTAAAAACGTAACCAAATCTAGACCTTAGCGCCCCTAGGGTCGCAGCATCCGCATATCCCGGCAAGGCTGCATTCGTGACATAAGAAATCGACCTTATGTCATCGATTCCATGGGTATGGTCGGCATGATCATGGGTCCAGATCACGGCATCAAGCCGGTCTACCTTGGCTTTAAGCAGCTGTAGCCGACAGTCGGGCGACGTATCGACCAGAATGGCGGTTTCCTTATCTTCTACCAGCACCGATACCCGAGTTCGGTTGTTTTTGGGATCCTTGGAAGTGCAAACAGCACAATGGCACCCAACAACAGGGACGCCGCTTGAAGACCCACAACCGAGAATGGTGACTTTCATGCCGCCGATCCTCGTTTATGGCCGTTTAGCTTTGCGGAAAAGCCGAAAGAAATTGTCGGTTGTCGCTTCAGCCAAAGCATCGGGCGCGATTCCGCGCAATCGTGCCACTTCCGCGGCCGTATGAACGACAAAGGCTGGTTCATTTCGCTTACCACGTTGCGGGATTGGCGCCAGATAAGGAGCATCAGTTTCAACCAGCAAACGATCTAAGGGCATTTCAGCCGCAACCTCTTTTAAGTGTCCGGCTGATTTAAAAGTTACGATTCCCGATAAAGAGATGTAAAATCCGAGGCTTAGAGCTGTTTTTGCAAAGTCTTTAGAGGCGGTAAAACAGTGAATCACGCCCGGATAGGCGCCCTTCTCGTACTCTTCTTTCATCATGGTCGCCGTATCGTCGTCGGCATCACGGGTATGAACAATTAAGGGCAGTCCGGACTGCCGCGAAGCAGCAATATGAGCCCGAAAGCTGCGCTGTTGGGCGGCTGGTGTGCCATGATCGTAATAGTAATCAAGACCGGTTTCACCGATCCCGATGACCTTATCCCCCTGCCCTAAAGCCACCAACTTAGCAGCATCCATCGTCGGCTCGGCATCAGCTTCATGAGGGTGAATACCGACCGAGCACCATACATCCGGTTCAGCCTCTGCAATAGCAGCAATGTCTCTAAACTCACTGACCTTGGTGCAAATAGTCAAAAAACCGCCAATACCCAGGCTGCGTGCCCGCGCCAATAATGGCGCAACAGCTTCATCCTTTGCCAAATAGTCTAAATGACAGTGACTATCGATCAACATGGGCAGCAATCATAGCTTAGGTGACTCTTCTTCAACAAAACGCGGAAAAACCGGAACAGGCACCGGCAAGCTTGTCCCCGGCACCAGTGATTGATTAATCGTGGCAAAGGTCCGATGTTCCGCAGCTACACCCAGAATGTTCAGCATTTTTGCGGTGGCATCAGGCATAAATGGTTGCAAGAGGAGTGCAATTGGCCGGGCAACTTCAGCCGCAACGTATAAGACTGTCGACATACGCGCAGAGTCAGTTTTACGCAATTCCCAAGGTGCCATCGCTGCGACATAACCATTGGCGGCCCGAATAACAACCCAGATTGTCTCCAGCACTTCATGAAACTGCTGGCGTTCGATGGCCGCTTTGACGGAAGAATAAAGCGCTTTGGACTGTGCCAATATCGTTTCGTCCTCGGGTGTGAACTTACCAGGTTGTGGCGTTTTTCCTTCACAGTTTTTAGCAACCATGGCCAGAACGCGTTGCAAGAGATTGCCCAAATCATTGGCTAGCTCACTATTCATCCGGTTCACCATAGCGCGGTGAGAAAAATCGCCATCACTGCCAAAAGGCAATTCACGCAACAGAAAGAAACGCACGGCATCAAGTCCATACTTTCCGACCAAAGCTGCCGGCTCAATCACATTGGCAAGAGACTTTGACATCTTCTGCCCTTCATTGGTCCACCAGCCATGAGCATAAACTCGATGCGGCACAGGCAGATCTGCCGCCATCAAAAACGCCGGCCAATAAATAGCATGAAACCGCAAAATATCCTTACCGACCATATGGAGATCCGCCGGCCAGAATTTTTTAAACAGAGCACTGTCTTGGTCAGGATATCCAAGTGCAGATATGTAATTAGTCAAAGCATCCAACCAAACATACATCACATGGTTGGGATCGCCTGGAACGGGAATGCCCCATTTAAAGCTTGTCCGCGATATAGAAAGGTCAGTTAGACCGTTTTTTACAAAACTGAGAACTTCATTGCGCCGACTGGTCGGTAAAACAAAATCCGGATTGGCAGTATAAAACTCTAGCAACTTGTCTTGCCAAGCAGATAGACGGAAGAAATAGCTCGGCTCTTCAACCCAAGCGACCTCCGCTCCTGAGGGTGCCCGTTTCACTCCATCTGGACCAAGCGTTAGTTCATTCTCGCCATAGAAAGCTTCATCACGAACCGCATACCAACCCGCATAGCTGCCAAGATATATATCGCCTTTTTCTTGCAGCTTCTGCCATAAAGCCTGCACCGCCTTAATATGACGTTGTTCAGTTGTTCGAATGAAATCATCATGAGTGCTGCCGAGAATTTGCGACATTGATTTAAACTTTTCGGCAATACCATCGCAGTAATGCTTAACCTCCTGCCCCGCAGATTTGGCAGCTGCTTCAATTTTCTGCCCGTGCTCATCAGTTCCGGTAAGGAACCGTACTTCCCGGCCATCCAACCGCATAAATCGCGCCAATACATCGCAAGCCAGGGTCGTGTAAAAATGACCAATATGTGGCGCGGCATTAACGTAGTAAATGGGTGAGGTCAGATAGTAACGGCCGGCAGAAGCTGGCATAGTGGTCTCCGAAATCGTCACGCAGAGTTTTAATAAACCTTCCCTAGAGGGAAAAGGTCAAGAGCTGGATTATTATGACGTAAAGAACGCTCAGAAACGACAAAAATCCACGATAAACAGATAAAATCGAAGAAGTGCTTTCTATGGATTATCTGGATAAGATTATGCTTTTTATCGCACCAGAGAATTATTTGCTTTAGCCTCGGATTGCCATATCTCCATTAAATTAGCAGCTCGATCTTTTCCATTGCACAGAGACAAAATGAGTTGTTGTGCCGAAAGGCCTAAGCGCCTTCTTTTTTCAGGATCATTTTGAAGATCCAAAATTGCTCTGGCAAAGGTCTCCGTTTCATAGTGCTCAAAAAGAACTCCCGTTTTATCGTTTTGAATAAATTTTTCGAAAGTCCCGATAGTAACAACTGGCTTAGCCGCCATCATTCCTTCAAGGATATCACGCCCCCACGGCATATCGCGGCGGGTTGGCTTCACGACAATATCACACGCCGTTAGAATAGACCCCACGCCATCAACATGTCCTAAGAATAAAAACATGTCAGCGACATTTTTGAGTTGGGCATAATCTTTAAGGCCGCCGCCTTTCTGACCAATCTTACCAATTTCGCCTGGTAAAGAACGGTCAAAGGCCATATCGCCTGCCACCACAAAGACAATATCACGACGCCCGATAGCTTTTAAATGAACGGCAAGATCTACGAGACGATCACCCCCCCTATTCCAGGAGTAATTTGCGATAGAGCAAGCTTTGAATCGTGGGTCTGATGTAAGAACACAGTCAGCAAGAGTTTTTTGAGGCTCAACAATATTGTAGACAACAGTCGATTTTGTATTACCACCCAAAGCACGAAAGTTTTCTTGTTCTCTTTCACTAATACACACAACATGATTAATAGTTTGTGAAATTGACGCAGTTTGCCAACGCGCACACCAATTTGGTGCCAAAATTTTTCTCAAATGCATTGTAAACGGTTTGTCGGTGCGCGATCTTAACCAGCGCGCCACAAGAAAAAGACCTTCATGATTAAAATGAATAACGTCTGATTTTTCAGCAGCATCTAAAAGCATCTGCGTGAATTGCCGATCAAGTATTAACCGGCTTATTCCTGTGATAAATTCGTATAAACTGCGCGATATTCGAGGAAGCGCTCCAGCGCTTACCAAACCAGTTTCAACCTTAACTGGAATATTTACCTCCCGGTAATATCGCTGAATAGGTCCGGTCTTTCGGCACCAAACTTCTGGGGCAATCAGATCACGATCCATATTTTTGAGGCTAAGAAATAAACTACGAGATGATCCGCCATACCCGCCTTCAATATCAAGGCAAAGAACACGTAAAGGCGGCACAGGCATCAGCGTTAGCTTTTTTCAGCAACGGGGCGCGCCGGATGCCCCGCGAGAAAAACGTCATCTGGAGTATCGCGATTAACAACAGAACCCACCGCAACTTTTACTCTTTGCCCAAGGCGTACCTTATTAAGAATAACAGCGCCAGGACCTATCCATGAGCCATCACCGATTGTTGCGCTGCCGGCTATTGTAACTCCCGAAGATATAAAGCAATTAGCGCCAATTCGGACGTTATGCCCTATATTGACCTGATTTCCGATCACTGTACCGGCGCCTATCTGCGTATCTTTAAGAGTACCCCGAGTGATCGTACAATTTGCACCAACCCTTACATGATCTGCAATTTGCACACTTGCTAAGTGCGGTAGATCAATAAATGGATCATAGGCTGTCGAGCGTTCACACGCGAGGCCTGTTGATCCAATAACCGTATTACTTTGTACGGTAACATTATTGCCTAAAATCACGCCCATTTTAAGATGCACGCCTGAGTGCAGGTATCCTTGTCGACCCATAACAACGTGAGAGCCGATAGTAACGAAAGGATCAATCTTGCTCCCCTGCCCTATCTTGGAGGTTTTATCAATAAAAGCTTTCTCGCTTATTTCCGTAAGGGTCGTTTCTTGATGAGTATCGAATAAAATTCTTACCGCCTTAATAAACCAAAAACGTGGGCGAGAGCAAAAAACTAAACTTCGTGATTGAGCTAGATGAGATACATCATCAGAAGGCGCACATACAACAACACAGCCTTCTTTGGTATTTTTGATAGCCGCAGAAACTTTATCCGATTGAACGCTAGAAAAGCCCAAACATCCTGCTTCAAGATTTTCGAGAGCCGCTACACCTTTAACAAGACGGGATTGATCGCCTATCACCCGTACTTTTTCGTTAATAGCGTCGGTAAGTTCAACTAGGGATAGAGGTTTTTTAGCTGCAAAATAAGGTCTCTGCATATTATGCTTTAATACCTTGATCTTTCAGAAATTTTACCAAACTATCCATTGTTATAAGATGCTCTGCATCTTCATCTGGAACCTTTACTGAAAATTCTTCTTCCACGGCCAAAAGCAGATTTGCATGGTCTAGTGAATCCAAGCCCAGCTCTAAAAGAGAAACTGAGGGATCAAGTGTCTTTCCCGCTAAAGCTGGGGAAACCTGCCCGATAAGGCGGCGAAGAGTTTCTTGCATCATGACGCTCCTATAACAACACCTGAAAAATATAGATTTCCAATTAACTTACCACCATAGAAAACTTCAGAACGTGTTAGGCGACTCCCTAAAATCTGAACGAGCTTAATCATGATGGATAAAATAGGCTCGTCAAAAAGTATTTCTTCAAATTCAATACGCGTCAGGATCCAGCTTGAGGGGGCAATCGGTCGGTGTATCATATGTAATTTTTTAGTCAGAGCAACAACTTGATCAATAAATAAGCCGCTAGAAGGCGTTATTAATTCAATAATCTTGTCATTAATTATCGCATCTTTGATTAAGGCATCTTCATCAAAAGCTATGCGATGCGGGGCGGCTCCATCGATAGGAACAAGCCAGCCCGTTTTTTTCGATCCCAGTTCCTTCCCTAAGCTGAAGTCGGCATATACCTCAGTTGGAGGTGTCATATCCTTATTATTTAAAGTAAATGCGCACGCTGTTTTAGGAAGATGTCTGAAATTTATAGTAACGGGCCCCTGAAATAAAGGATCTTGGTTTTTTGCAAATTCAACAAGCGCCGTATAAATATCTGCCCCACGTAGATAGGGACGATTACCTTTAAACGGGATGTTTATCGAAAACATAGTCGTTATTATTCCTTATTCGTTTCTTGTGAGCAAACACGTTGCCACCGATAAGCCTACTCCAAAACCACAGGCGATAACTTTTTTAATGAGCGGCTTATCCATCACTTCCTCAAGCATTAACGGTATCGACGAAGAAACGGTGTTTCCTTGGTCCTTTAATTTTAGATAAACTTTTCCAGCCGGAAGACTTAAGCGATTACGAATAGTATCAACAATATATTTGCTGCCTTGATGCAGAAAAAAGTAATCAATTTCCTCTATAGAAAGGTGGCAGTCATCAAGCAAAGCTTTTATTTCTTGAGGAACTACAGTCGCAGAAAAATTAAACACCGCACGACCGTCCATATGTAGAGAGTCGCCTTTCTTACATAGAGCTCCTGCTCTTTGCCCTTCGGTATAATAACGCGCAATTTTCGATGTGAACCCGCCTTCCTTGATAGGTCTGATAAAACTCACAGCTGCAGCATCTCCGAAGATCATCGCCGTATTACGATCACTCATATCAACTATTCGCGAATAAGGATCGCAGGTAAAAAATAAACCATTCTGCAAGCCATTTGCCTCCATAAAAGCAGTGACTACGTTCAAACCGTGCACAAAACCGCTACAGCCTAACGAAATATCAAAACAAGCACAGTGAGAATTAGCTTTTATATGACCGTGGATGAGTGCAGAGTTATGGGGTAGTCCACCATTATCTGGGTTTTGCGTACATACGACAATGCAATCAATCTTATCCAGCGTGGATGCCTCAACCTTTTCTTTTAACCTCGCATATGCCGAGAGACAAAGATCTACAACGCTTTCCGTGCTTTTCATGCGCGCAACTGTTGCTACTCCAATTTTCTCCTCGAGAAACTTAGCATCAATATTAAACTCAGAAAATCGACTATAATTATCAATTCGATCGTCCGGCACATAAGAGGCAATTGCGGTAAGACCAAGTTTCATGAGGTTTCACCGTTATTATGTTGCTGGTTTTGATACTCAAGAAGGATTGGTCGATAAGTTTTGCAATTATTTGCCAAACATACGCGGTAACGATTGTCTTCGTTTTCTACTAATTTTTTGAGCTTTTGTTCGGCAGATGCCGTCTCGCCTGCCCACCAAATAGGGTGCGTCAGAAGCTGAAGAGCATGCCCATTTTTTATTGCCGCATGCTGTAAAGGGTGACCATGAAACCATCTTCCCATAGAATCCGAGCAATACCCCATATCTTTGAAAAAGGACGGCTGATAACTATGGCGTCTCCCGGCAATGTTATTCGGATTATTAAGAAGCCTCGGCTGTGGACGATGAAAACTAACAAATGTTACAGGTTGGCCAGTTAGTTGCTCTAAAGTTGAACACTCCCAATAGGCCGCCCTGTCCAAATCATCCCAAGTGTCACTGTAAAGACTAGCATCCAGGTGCAAATTTACTTTATGTCCCAAGGAAAGAATTGTCTTAAGTTTCTTGACGTTATCAGCTTGGAATAAATTATATAAGTCAGAACGTAACAAAACGAAATATTGCCCAGCAATTTGATATTCCGACTCTATTTCGGCAATACGGATAGCGGCATCCAAACTCATATCAATGTCATGGCGCAAAATAACATGCTTGGATGACTGTTCTGCATCCTCAAAACTACGAACAGAATAACCTAATTTATGCAATCCCTTTAACAAATTGCGATAATCTGCCTCACCGAAACCTTCTATCGGCGCAATATCTTTGGTCATACAGAGATTCCCTTATAGGGATATTGCGTATACCAGCTATCGATCGTTAAAAGTATGCGCAATAACTTCCGGTGGTCAGCACGATTTGAAAGATGATCATCAATAAGATCGCGCAATCCTTGTTCGTCAAATAAGCCCGTATCCATTAAAGCCGGAGACTTAGGCAGAGCATCGAGACGCGATAAGAATATGGGATCTTTTCTCATTAAATGGGCAAAATTAGACCAGCTTCCATGAGTTGCTCCTGCGGTAGGATTTTTCCGCCCGGGTAATCTTCGACCCCATGCCTGCAGAGCCTGATGGAATAGCTGCATCCACGATCCTCGGAATGCGGATGTGCCCGTGTTAGCATCTGGCAAAGCCGCAAGATCGGGCGCCATCCGCAAAAGAGCGTTGCGAGGAATATCGGATTCCGCACGCATTTTAGGTGGTAAACTCAGATAGAGATCAAAAACTTCCTTATCAAAAGCTAAGGTATGATTTTCTACATAATCACGCATCGCGACAAAATCGTTAAACGTATAGTTCAAGCACTGATGATGAAGAATAAAAGCATCCCATGCATCATAGGGTGTTCCCAAGTCAACTTCACCTAAGACTTGTTTCATTGCCGCAATACGAGCCGTCTCAAATTCTCTTACCGCCTCAGGCCTTAAAATTCGTTTCGTCGTTTCAATAGGTAGACCCGCACGCCAGTTATTCGCAAGATACTCAGGCGTGATACTGGATAATTTTTCCAGGATCGGCAGCCGCATTTTAGAGCGCCTTAACTGAACTCTTATGCAGGGCAGATGAATTCCTCTCAGAGTATAATCAACTCCATGGCCTGATAAAAGCAGGCTATAATTATCGGCAAACTGAGGCAATGACCCATAAAAGCTCATTGGAGCGCTCTGCACACCATGAACCGCTTGAGCGGCTTCATCCAAGGATGCAGACAGCTTTAGCGGAGGGACGGAGATATAATTAAAAGGCGCATTACTCGCGTCAGCAACAGCACGCGCCGCTCTTACCTCAGCGTTTTCTTCCGCGGCTAGCGTAATAGCATCGGAGGCAAGTCCGGCCTTACTTATCGCCGCCAGTGTTATTCGAGAGTCCAATCCTCCAGATAAAAGAACGCCGATTTTTGGCTGACCACTGCAACTTCTTCGTGCCGCTCGAATAAGAGCCTCACTCAGTGAAACTGAGGCTTCTTCCGTTGATATAGCTTTTGGTTTCCATGTCAGGCGCCACGACTTTTGTTTGATTATTTTTTGCTGCGTAATGGTCCAAACTGCAGCGGCTGTAACAGTGGTTACATCTGCATAAGGTGCATGGTCATTAACAGCTCTTTGATAAGCAAGTAGATCAAAAATAGTTACCGCGGATAATCGGCGAGAAACTCGACTGTCGCAAAGAAGCGCCTTTAAAGATGTGGCGGCCGAAAGATTGCTTAAATCATTATTCATAAATAAGGGGCGCGTTCCCAACCGATCAGTTAAAATAATGATTCGATCCTTAACAACATCAATTATTAGAGCAGAAAAGCTTCCGTTTAATTCACTGACTGAGTCGAGAGAATTAGACAGATATTTTTCATAAAAAATATCCTCAGGGCTGTTAAGTGGCATATTGGAGCCTAATAAGAAACCATCCATTACCACTGCAACGCCATCATTATAATGTTGGGGTCCACGCTCATAGATCGCTTTGCCGTGATATGCGCGTCCTATGGAAAGCGTTTTAGTTACATCACTCTGCTGTTTTAGTTTGCCAGACGTTTGTGACAGCATCTCTTTGCACAAATTGGAGGCATTAGACCCAACCGCTAAAACTATTCCGGACATGTGATAGCTCGCATAATTTTTAGTTATTACTCGGACCCGCAAGGTAAGAGCGAATTGGCTCGTAATCTACTCGTCGTGGGGCATTACGAATGACGTTATTTAAATCTCCCCATTTAATCTGAGGAAGGTTACGTTCATCAAACCAACCCTCAATGACGTAACAGCGCTTTCCAATCTCTTTTCTCGCTAGCTCACTTGGCGGCGACAAGCCGAAATCAATCAGAACAATGGGCTTATCGCTGCACATGGCGCTTGCAAGGGTCGTTGTTTGTCGGTAATCAAAAATAAATAGGTCCGCCGAATCCATGGCTTTTTCAAAATTACCATGAGCAAAGGGTACCATTCTAGTCAGAGGATGGGTGATCCCGGCCGGCATGGCTGCCGGATGAGGGCAAATTATAGTATCGTGGCCCGCAGCTTTTAGCGCCTCAATTAGGCGTCGTTGCCAATCTAAATATACAACATCCGCCATGATTGGCGGTGCAATGGATCCCATACACTGAAACAGTGTAGAGATATACATAAGTCTTTGTGTTTTCTTTTCGTGCTTTGTCGAATGACGAATAGACTTAAAGAGAGGGTCGCCATTACCACCTGTGATTTTACAAATTCCGCTTCCGTATAGCTGCTTGCCTGCCATCAGCCTTTTAATCTCTTCAGCCGTTGCAGACGTATTCGATGTGAAGTTGGTTGACACATGAAACTCTGTAAGAGCCGGTACAGCGATGTAGTCAATCATTGCTGCACCGCCACCGTGCTCAAACCGTTCTACGGTACCACCTCGCCGAATAACCTCGATACTAATAGCTCGGGAAGCAAAAGATCCACCCGTTCCAGCAAAAAGCCGTACCGGCGCGTCAGACCATTTACTTAAGCTCTTTAATGTTCGAGCGGCAATATCAAAAAAAATCTTTGATTCATCCTGGAGTATCGCAGCAATACGACTCTGAGCTTGTTTCGAAAAAGAAAAACCCTTCAAAATCTGATCAACAGCCTGGCGAGAAAGATCAACCGTATCTACTTCACTTGGAGAGGACTCAATTGAAAGACGATTTAATATCGCCTCGGCAGATTCATAGCCTACAGTCTCTTCACGTCGGAATAGCTCTGCACATAACAGTGAATTATGACTGACAGCTAAACTCTTTGAAGATTTGAGAGCTTGCCAAAGTCGTCGCCAGGAAGTCCAACTTGCTGTGCGTGCAATCGCTCGGCCAAAGCTTAATGATGGTACGGACCAAGACATCGGGATAGTTGTTGGCTTTAGTTGTCCCTTTCCAAGAACATAATGAAGAACTTTATTATCCCCATAAAACTGACTATTATTTCCCTGGGCTTCGAGTGCTCGCATAACGCAATACAAAAGACGCGCTCTCATCAAGAGTCGTCCACCAACAAGTAAGGCTATATCTTTATGCTTTCCGCTAAGAGATAAAATCCATTTCAAGTACTCGTGATGCTGCGACATGATAGAATCGCGCAAATTCGAAGGACTAATTGGCCAAGAAAAGTCTTTTTGCCAGTCAGAGGATGCCAAAGCAGCGTTAAGGTCTACCGGAAGATCTTTCATTTACAGGGGCACGCGCTGCTGATTATGAACAACTACGTTATTCCTATGCTATTGCTTTATATGATCTTTCTACCAGAGTGTTCACAAAATGAACTTCAAGTCAAGCCTAACTGTAATCTCCTCGATATGTCAGGAGAAGATACTTACAGGGCGGGACTTAGCGCGCATGCGGACCAAAGACAAAAGCGCTAGCAGAAAAACGACTTAGTCACTAAATAAACCAAAGTTTTAATGGGCACGATTAAAATTTACGCTTTAAAAGCGGTTTGAGCGGCAACAAAAATCTGTAACAAGGTTTGCCGACGATCAAGATTAAGGGGATCGGTCCGTCGCATCATTTCTAAAGACTTTTCGGTAAAATCTAGCAAAGAACTTTTCTGAGAACGGCTTACTACCTTTTGAATAAGTTCATTTTCTCCTTCGATCGCCTCAACACCTAAATCTGCGCCGACAGCAGCTCGCAGCAGACGGGACACTAGCCGCTCAAACAATTCTTCAAGGCAAGACCAACTTCCTTCTGCCTTTCCCATGCGATCAGCTAATTCATAGGTCGCGACAATATCTAAAGTTGGCAATGATTTTATAATTTGGAGCAATTTTTGTTGGAGCTCAGCCCCCTCTTCCTGTGCCAATATAGATGCACGACCAGGTGATCCATCAGATAGACGCGCAAGAATGCGCCTATCATTTGCTTCTAAGTCTGGTAACACCTGAGATAAAACTTGCTCAACCATATCCTGAGCTAAAGTTGCCAAAGACAACATCCGGCACCGAGAACGAATTGTTGCCAAGACGCGACCCGGCGCGTGACAAACTAAGAGCAATAATGCACGTGGCGGCGGCTCCTCTAAAATTTTTAGTAAGGCATTGGCTGCCGCTTTATTCATTTCGTCCGCGCTATCTATAATAACAATGCGCCAACCGCCTTCTGCTGGCGTAAGTGCCATAAATTCACGGACACCGCGCACATCCTCAACCACCACCTCCCCTCGCATTTTGCCGGTCTTTTCGTTAACGCCACGCTCAATGCTCAGCAAATCTGGGTGAGATCCAGCTGCTATGCGTATGGCCCCAGAGTTTTCTGGATTGACGTTAAGAGTTTGTTGATCAGCTTCACCAAACAATCCGGTATTAGCTTTTGCACCACCACCACTTAGAATAAATCGCGCAAATCTATACGCTAAAGTTGCCTTACCGATTCCTCGCGGCCCGGTTATCATCCATGCATGATGCAAGCGTTTTCCTTGCCAGGCCTGCATCAATTCGACTTCGGCTTTCTGATGCCCGATAAGTTCGGTTGTGGATCGAGGATGAATAGTTATTTCACTCATAACCTCATTCCAAAATGCGATCCAATAAGAGCAAAAATTTGCTCTGCAATCATTTCAACTGAGCCAATCGCATTCACAATTTTACAACGTTGGGGTTCTTCCGCCGCAATTTTTAAGAATCCTTCACGAATACGTTCGTGAAAATCTGTATCCATTTTCTCATAACGATCCTCACCTCGCAGCTGAGATGGTTTACGCGATCGGGCTAAACCTTCGCGTACCGGTATGTCGAAAATTAGTGTAAGATCCGGTTTTAGATCGCCTAAGGCTATTTTATTCAATTGCACAATCGCCGATTTATCCAGGCCGTGCCCATAACCTTGGTAAGCAACTGTGCTGTCGGTAAAACGATCACATAATACCCATTTGCCCGAGTTCAATGCGGGCTGAATGAGGCGTGCAACATGATCCGCACGAGCCGCAACATGCAAAAACGCTTCGGTCATAGGAGCCCACCGCGACGCTTCACCCCGCACAAGAAGGTCTCGTATGGCTTCAGCACCAGGAGTTCCACCTGGCTCTCGGGTTACTTCAGCCGCAATATCGATTTGTTTTAAGCGTTCCGCCAACAACCGAAGCTGAGTTGACTTTCCCGCACCCTCTCCGCCTTCAAAGGTGATAAATTTTGCGCGCACGATATGCCTCTTGTTGCGCGCCCCTCCTCTTATTGCGCGGCGGGCGCCGGTGCTCCTGAAAACAGGTATACAACACCTGCTTCAATGCGGCCAAGAAATCCCAACCGATCCACAGGCGCCTGAGCCAATAATGGCAAGGTCATATCGGGACGATTAGGAATCGATACTTTAAGGGTTGCTAAAGGTGTGCCTGCGGCAATTGGTGCCGGCACAGGCGTCGTTATAACTGTAGTAGCCTTTATATTTTGCCGCTCATCCCGACGAACGCTAAGAATCACATCACGATCGGCAAGTAGACCAACATGTGACGCTTGCCCCATCCAAACCTCAGCCTGGTCAACCGTTTGGCCCGTCGAAAACAGCTTGACCGTTTCAAACTCCCGAAAACCATATTCCATAACCCGCCGTGACTCTTCAGAGCGTTCTTTCATATTGGCGAGACCCGTTATAACCATGATTAAACGGCGGCCATCACGTACAGCCGAGGCCACAAGTCCAAAGCCAGCCTCATCAGTATGACCCGTTTTAAGTCCGTCGGCGCCTGCTACATCATAAAGCAACGGATTGCGATTTCCCTGTTTGATGCCATTAAAGACAAATTCTTGTTCGCTATAATAATGATAGTATTCAGGAAAATCCTGCATCGTACGTAAAGCAAGTATGGCCAAATCGTGAGCACTCATCACATGGCCTTCGGCAGGTAGGCCATCGGGATTGAGAAAATGACTGTTTTTCATTCCGAGCTCGGCTGCCTTGCGATTCATCATATCGGCAAACCGGGCTTCATCACCGCCTAAGCCTTCGGCAACCACAACTGCCGCATCATTACCGGATTGAATGATAATACCGCGAATTAAATCTTCGACCCGCACCGGTTTACCCAAAGGAACAAACATTTTTGAGCCGCCGGTGCGCCAAGCTTTTTCACTGACCATAAAGGTCGTATCAAGGGTAATCGCCCCTTTCTTCAACTGGTCAAATAGCAAATAAATCGTCATGATCTTGGTCATCGACGCCGGTGGTATCGGCCGATCAGCGTCCTTATCCAACAGTGTGGTTCCTGTTGACAGGTCAATCATGAAGGCGGAACGGGCCTTGGTTTCAAACGGGACACCAGCAGCCTGCGCAGCGGCAACTGGCGCTACGACCGCAGGCGATACAGGAGGCGGCGTTTGGGCGGATGGCTTAGGCTGAGGCTGCCGAGCTGGCGCGGTCACGGCGGGTTTTGCTCGAGGCTTTTTTGTATTTTTCTTGGTTTCGGCAAAGCTGGGGGCCGCAACAAGCGACACAGCCAACAGGCTTACAAGACAAAGTTTCTTATTCACCATCACAGACACCTAACAATAATTCTACCCTACTCCACTACAATACGCGCTTGGGAATGCCCCATCACAATTGCGCGCGCCATGACTTCGTCGGCCGTTGGAACGTCACGTAAGGGACCAACCCTCACTCGCCAAAGCCTTTGGCCTGCAACATCAACTGGTGTCACCGTAACAGGCCCAAGTTCAGCCATTTGTGTTCGTACCTTCTGTGCATTTGCCTCTTGAGCAAAGGCGCCAGCTTGAACAAAAATATCGGCAATTTGTACAGCTCCTTGCAACACCCCTTCGACCGTTTTCAGGTTTGGTAGAGATGTTTTTTCGGCTGAAGCCACCTGAACGGGAGTGTATTTTTCACCACGAAGCGCTGCTTCTTTAATACGCTGACTTTCATCCGCAACAAGCCGCACCCGTACCTTAGCGGTACCAGGCCCCGAAACCCCTAATAAATCAGCTCCACGTTTAGATAAATCAATAATTCTTCCCCGTGCATAAGGGCCACGATCATTGATGCGTACGCGAACGCTACGACCATTCTCAAGATTTGTTACCTCAACAATGCTCGGCATCGGCAATGTCCGGTGCGCCGCCGTCAAATCGTTTTGGTCATACTTTTCGCCGTTGGCAGTATTTTTTCCGTGAAAACCCGGACCATACCAAGAGGCGATACCCGTTTCATTATAATCCCAGTCCTCGGCTGGATAGTACCAGACGTTATCAATCTGATAGGGTTTTCCAACCTTGTAACTACCCCCCGATGCTGTGTCACCATTGCTTTGATTTGGTATTGATGGCGCAGTGGCTCGATCAATTTTCGAACTAGAGCATCCAGCAACAACCGCAAGCGCCGTTATCGCAACCCCAACGTTCAATAGCGCTAAGATAGATCCGCTTTTAAAGCGCTGTTCTGCAGATAAAACCTGGGCCACGGTACCCCCCGTTAAAGATGCTTTATTGCGCTGGTGTTTGTACAGGTGGTGTCGCATACGGATCCGGCTGAGGTGCTTCCACCAGGCGATCAGCCAGCGCTCCTGCTGCAGTTGCAAAATATAGCGAGCGGTTCCACTTTAAAAAAACCAGATAGTTTTCGGTTACCAAATAGGCAGGACCATCAGGCCCACCCGGCAAGACGATCGCTGCAGAAGTATTGGGATCTGCAGATAGAGGTTTTCCGTCAGGCCGCGTCACACCGGCGCTGACCCAATCTGCAATCGGTTTGCGATTTTTGGAATCGAGTCCCGCACGATCTAATGTGGCTGGCAGAACGACCATCTCGCCCCAGTTACGATCCGCCTTCCAGCCACTGGACGAAAGATAGTTTGCAATTGAAGCAAAAACATCCGGTAGCGTGGTCCAAATATCCTTTCGGCCATCACTATTGCCGTCTTGGGCAAATGACAAAAAGCTAGATGGCATGAACTGACTCTGCCCCATGGCACCAGCCCATGACCCTAGCATATTGCCCGCGCTAATATGGCCTTCATCAATAATCTTGAGAGCTTTTAAAAGCTCAGCACGGAAAAACTGCGCGCGCCGCCCTTCAAATGCGAGAGTGGCTAAGGCCCCGACAACCGAATAACCACCTGTCACGCGGCCGTAATCGGTCTCAATACCCCACAAAGCAACAATGTACTGGGGCGGCACATTATATTGGGCTGATACCAAATTTAGGAGCGCCTGATTTTCCAACATCAAGGTGCGCCCCCGCTCGATTCGGTTAGTATTCACGATTCGCTCGAGATATTGATCAAATGTTATAGTGGATTCGGGCTGCTTGCGATCAAGCTCAACCACCCGAGGAATAGGCTCTGACACGTCGTCTAACGCTGCCTTAAGGGTCTTTTCAGAGATACCAGCGACCTTGGCTTCGCTGCGAAAATCCTTTAGCCACTGAGCAAAATCAGCCTTTTCCTGAGCGGTCACACCTGAGGTCGTAGCCGGTATAGATGACGCTTGCGCTAGTTTACTATTTGATGCTGGTCGCGCCGCAACAACAGCCGTTGGTTTTTTTCTTACTTTAGATGGGATTTGTGTCGCAGATTTTTTAATATCATTTTTTTGAGACACCGTTTTTTGCGTTACCGATTTTGGTGTCGCCACTGACGGTGATTGCGCTATTGCCACCGATGCTGTCAAAAAAAGCATAGAAATAACTGAGGTAATCGCACTTCTTTGTACCAAAACTCTCCCTTGTTTATGTTGATATGCTGGGTTTTGGCACAGAAACGACTTCGTCATCACATACTCAATAGATTAATTGGGAATAACCACCCATAATTCATGCCATAAATAGGAATTTTCCGCAATCGATAAGCTTGAGGTCACCGATAAGGACTAATAAGCTTTAGGCCGCAGCATCTAGGGGTAGGATTATGATTTCCACACCTAATATGTTGTTGGTTAGGATTTTGTTTTTTAGGCCCTTTTAAGCATCGTCTTAATTTTTTCAGGAATATTATTATTTTACAATACATTAAAAAATGTCTACCTCTGAAAATCTCTTTAAAAATAGGACTATAGTCATATAAATCCATACCTTTTTAAAAATAGGAAGACAACGCTACGAGCAACGCCGAGACGGGTTTATCGACGAATAGAAATAGCTGTGGTAAGGGCGTGCGTAACGTGGAGGGGTGGCCGAGTGGTTGAAGGCACCAGTCTTGAAAACTGGCGAGGTTGCAAGGCCTCCGTGGGTTCGAATCCCACCCCCTCCGCCACGGCACATCGTTGCCTCCAACACAAAAAACCAGCAAACAAATCACAAAAAAACAGCATTACTGATGGTGGGAAAAGTCTTTAAATCGGCAAATTACTTAACGCGACTCGACAAAGTTTTCGATCGATCAGAAACAGGCCAACTTGCCTACATCACAAAATCCAAGGCGAGAGAATCGGATTTTGCCAAACGATGACATCAGAGCCCATGAAATAATAAGTTTCATCACAGCTCAATATCACATACCATATGCAGGAATATACACAGACCGAGCTCGATAATAAATTCTAGGCACTCTTTATTTATTAAAAGTCGTCAGCTAGAAACCCTTATTATTCGCTTAACCAAGAGGAGACTATATGGCTACCAAGGCAAAGGCAAAAAAGAAGTCCGCTGCGAAATCTGCAGGGGTCATCCGTCCAGTGAAGGAAAGACTGACAAAGTCGGCTATGCTGAGCATGATTGCTGAGAAAACCGATTTGTCACGCGCACAAGTGTCTGAAGTATTGAGTGCGCTCGAAGGCATTATGCTTGGTTCAGTGCATCCAAATGGCGTCGGCGAATTTATGTTCCCGGGCCTTTTCAAAGTCGCATTACGCCAAGTCCCTGCCCGCAAGGCCGGTACGCTCATTCGTAACCCTGCAACGGGCGAGATGATGAAGGCCGCTGCGAAACCAGCTTCGGTTCGCGTAAAGATCCGCGCACTTGCAAAATTAAAATCGGCAACAGTCCGTTAATTCAAGCTCTAGCGGCAAGAATCGCACCGGCAGCGTAGATCACCTACGCTGCCGGTCGCGTTTTAAGCAGAAAATATTTTTGTTTGTCTGACAAAAAACTTAAAAAGGAAAAACAATGACTCTTCAGTCACACATTCTCGACCCGAAACTTGATTTGATTCTAGAGCGTGTGATTGATGTTTCGAAAGAATTGGTATGGCGCGCCTGGACACAGCCCGAACATGTAAAGCATTGGTTTACTCCTGCCCCATGGGTTACAACAGAATGTGAAATCGATTTGCGTCCTGGTGGCATGTTCCGCTTTGTTATGCGCTCACCCGAAGGGCAAAGCTTTCCCCACATCGGTTGTTTTCTCGAAATCATAGAAAATAAAAAGCTTGTTTGGACAGATACGTTACTGCCTGGATACCGGCCTTCAGAAAATCCATTTTTTACTGCAATGATTTTACTCGAGCCCCAGGGATCGCAGACTCAATACACTGCAATCGCACAGCATAAAAACGAAGAAGACAAGCTAAAGCACGAATCTATGGGTTTCCGTGAAGGCTGGGGCAAATGCCTTGACCAGCTGATCAGTTATGCAACAACGCTGTAAGGCCTGTTAAGTCATCTGTCGTTCTAAACACCGCTACGTATAAAATTTTTCCTTTGTGTTCCTCTCCCTTAGTTTGTTTCTACTTAAAAAGGGCCGGAACCATTTACCCACTTTAAGTTTTATATCTATAAGAAATTTCTTTGCCTGATGCTTAAACTTCAGGTGAGGAGAATGTTAGTGACTACCCCATCTCATCCAGGAAACGCCCAAGGTTGGCGAAAATAAAAAGGGTTCCTTTTGATGACATCTAAGCAACCACCCTGGAAAAAACCGAATCCTAAGAAAACTTCTCATAAGAAACTAACCCCGACAGAAAAGAGCGAGGCTAAAGAACGAGCGCGGAAAGCGGGTCGCCCCTACCCTAATCTCGTAGACAATATGGCCATAGCAAAAAAGAAACACCGCTAGCTTTTCACCGTCTGCATCATCTTTACGGCTGCTTTGAGATCAGCATAAAGATTTTGTTTTTGTTCTTCGCGGTCATTTCCGAGTGCTCGCAGAATTGATGACGGATGGTAGGTTGCCAAGACGATGGGATTATCATGATACCATCGCCCTCTGCCGGTTTTCATAGTGAATCCCGGATTAATCAATACCTTCGCAGCAGTATTGCCTAAACAAACAATGACGCGCGGCTTAACGGTATCAATCTCGGCATCAAGCCAAGGCTTACACGCACTTACGTGCGATCTTGCTGGAGAAACGTGTCGGCGAAAGTTGCCTTGTGGGACAAAGCGGAAATGCTTTACCGCATTCGTAATGTAAATATCACCTCGGTTAATTCCTGCGTGTTCAAGGGCTCCATCGAGAACTTCACCGGCTGGGCCGATAAACGGCCGGCCGCCTAAGTCCTCGTCATTACCCGGCTGCTCGCCAACGAGCATAAGCTGAGCCGTATTGGGTCCTTCGCCAAAAACAGTTTGTGTCGCTGACCGATAAAGCTCGCAGCCCTCGCACGAGGCCGCCGCCTGACGCAGCTCCGTCAAATCAAAGGTTTTTGGCATAAATTCAGCGGCTGAGGTTTTGCTACCTTCTTGATGGGCAATCATTGCTTCAACCCGCAAAGGCGCCTCAGCCAACATATCCACGATAATGTCGGTTTCCGGAAGTGTTTGCCAATGACGTACCGGCATTTCACGTTTCATGGCTTTGATTTTAATGCGTGCTGGATTAAAGGTTGCACGGTAATAGCTCCTCCACAGATCCTCAAGATCGTCTTTTTGCGGTGCTTGAGATGAGTCAACGCCTGGCCCGTAAATAAGTTGCGTTCCGTCCCAATGCAAAGATTCATCCGGCGTTAAAATCGTCCACATCATTGCGGCAAAGCGCCTGGCAAAAAAACTGGAAACAAGCGGCAAAACACGGTGATCCGGCCGGTGCCAAGCGATGTAATGTTCTCCCTGCTCTTCTTGCACCAAACGAAACCTGACAAAGGCTTTGGTTTTATGAGCATCACGGCGAATGGCCTTTTGCATTAATAGCAGTTCATGCATTAAAGGATCGGTACTTATCTGCAAAAGATGTTTTTCACCATGAGTCAACCGCCATAAAAGGCGATAAAGAAGATTCCATCTATTTTCCGAGCGGTGACAGGCAATAACCTCCGCTAACAACAAAAATGCCGGCGGGACAGTGATCTTATTGCTTTGCTTAGACGCTGGTGATTCTGTTGCGAACAAATGCTGCTGAGGAGTTTCGTCCCATATTAAATCAGTAGGTGAAATATTTTTAGAGATAAGCTCACGTGCTTGGGCACGCCATGCAGTAAAATTTTGGGCAGTAAAACGATACATTATACCGCAAAGGCCAACTGCGTCGGCTCAGGCCTAAAATAGGCAGCAAGGCGCTCGCTATTCTGCAGCTGCGTTGCGGGCCGATAATCCGCCGTAATAACGAAAGGTTTTGTCCGCTTCCACGCCACGCGAAGACGGAGCAAATCCTCCAATCGTAACGCCCTATAGCGGCGCACTTTCAGCATCCTATCAACAGAGTTAACGCCGAAACCCGGCACCCGTAGCAACTCTTCACGCGTGGCGCGATTAACATCAATTGGAAAATAGGCGGGATTACGCAGTGCCCATGACGTCTTGGGATCAATATCGATATCAAGATTTGGCGTAACCTCATTAACAATATCCGTAACACCAAAACCATAAAATCGGAGCATCCAGTCTGCTTGATAGAGGCGATGCTCTCGCATTAGCGGCGGACTAATTCCCGGTAATCGCGCATCCGCATGAGGAATAGGACTAAAAGCAGAATAATAAACACGTCGTAACTGATATTTATTGTACAGAGTTGATGCCGTGCCCAAAATATCCTTATCGGGTGTTGGCGTCGCCCCAACAATCATTTGCGTACTTTGCCCTGCCGGAACAAAAACAGGGGCCTTTAAGCCGTGCTTGCGATCCTCGCGAATTTCTTGAGTTTTTGTATGAACTTCTTCCATGTTCCGCTCAAGCTGCGGACGTTTTTTTTCTGGTGCAAGCTGCTTGAGATCCCCTTCGGTTGGCAATTCAATGTTAACGCTAAGACGGTCAGCATAAAGCCCCGCTTCAGCCAGCAGTTCATCTGATGCCCCAGGAATAGTTTTTAGATGGATATAGCCTTTGTACTGATGCACTTGGCGTAAATTCTTGGCAACCGCCACCAACTGCTCCATCGTATAATCACTGTCGCGAATGATGCCTGAGCTAAGAAATAATCCTTCAATATAATTCCGCCGATAAAAATCCAAAGTGAGGTTAACAACCTCATCAATCGTGAATCGGGCGCGCTCAACATCACTAGAAACACGATTAACGCAATATTTGCAGTCATAAATGCAAAAATTGGTAAGCAATATTTTCAGCAAGGATATGCAGCGACCATCCGGCGTATAACTGTGGCAAATACCCATACCCTCGGTGCTGCCAATGCCCTTGCCTTCCCGCTTGGTCTTGGACCCACTGGAAGAACACGAGGCGTCGTATTTTGCAGCATCGGCAAGGACACTTAGCTTTTTACGGATATCCATAAAAGAACATATAGAGTACATTTATCCTTTTTGCCAGCGTTTTCATTAAGATAAGGATAATTTATGGAGTCGCTGTAGGGGTCATCGACCCCTACAGCTTTTCGGGCTTAACAATGTGGCGATAACTTACCGACTTGCCGGAAATCATAAAAACTCCCTCGCCCCGGTAATGAACCGTCTTACGGTAGTGCGGCATATTTAATCATTGGCAAGGCAAAGGATATTACCATCGGGATCTTTAAACCATGCGACTCTCATGCCGTCGGAAACATGGATATCCCCTTTTAGGGTCATGCCCGGCATATCATAATGCTCGAAGCTAACGCCTTTAGTTTTAAGTTCGACGACAATTTTTTCAATATCATTAACCTGCCAAGTTGCGGACGTTGCTTTATTCGTTCCAGCATATTTTGATTTGTATACGTACAGTGTGGAGTTCCCGCTTTTGAAGGCTAACACTTCATCACCTTCGCCACCGTTCTGTTTGAGACCCAAAACTTCCTCGTAAAACCTCTTGGCTATTTTGAGATCTTTAACGGCGAGATTTGTCGCTACATCGTTATTGCCGAGCATATGTTTTCTCCTCACTATTCCTTATATGAACCGTTGATAACAAAAACTTGTTCCATAAAAGAGAAGAATAAAGATGGCCTCGCTTGACCTCTGTGCTCAGTCGGATTTTGATAAGCTTATGACAAATTGCGGAGAAAACCCTATGCCCCATTATGTTGATGGTTTTGTATTACCTATCCCGAAGAAGAAACTCGCGGCCTATAGAAAGATGGCACAAAAAGCCGGAAAAATTTGGCGCGAATATGGAGCACTTGAATTTCGCGAATGCGTTGGTGACGATTTAAATATTAAAATGCCTATTACCCCCTTCCCTCGCCTAGTTAAGCTTAAACCCGGTGAAACAGTTATATTTTCTTGGATTGTATTCAAAAACCGCACCCACCGCGACAGGGTCAATGACAAAGTGATGAATGACCCACGTCTTGCCAAAATGATGGCCACCAAAGACATGCCGTTTGATGTTAAACGTATGTCTGTTGGTGGATTTAAGACGATCGTATCTTTGTAATAGATCTAAAGGCTTTTCCCGTCATACTCGCTGATAGGAAATTTCTTAAGGTCTATATTGTCTAAACATCGAACATTGATGGCGCGCATTTCCGTGCCATCCGGCATTGCCCCCTTACCGAAGGTGGCAATGCCGCAAGTTTTGCAAAAATAATGATGAATGCTTTTTTTACCGAATTGATAGTCAGTCAGTGAGTCACTGCCTTTTGACAACTTAAAGTTCTTCGCGTCGGTAAAACTCAATAAATGCCCTTTTTTGCTGCAGATTGAGCAATTGCAGGCCAGCAACTTATCGATCGTCATCTCAACTTCAAACTTCACATTACCACAATGACATCCGCCGGTATATTTCATCACTTTCTCCTTTAAATTATAAAATTAATTTTATTTCTTGGGCAACGGATGCGCAAAGCTCCAGCGGTGACCAAAAGGATCAACCACTTGGCCATATCTCGCGCCCCAAAAAGCGTCCATGGGTTCCATAACGACTTTCGCACCGGCATTTACTGCACGCTTGAAAGATTCATCGCAGTTCTTGACCTCAAGATGAAGGCTAACTGAAGTTCCTCCCAAAGCTTTTGGAGTCATAGATTTACCTTTAATGCTTCCTGGATAGTGATCGGGGAAATCATCCATGATAAAAACTTTGGAGCCGTTGATCTCTAGCTCCACATGGATAAGACGCTTGCCATCCTCAGCCGGCATGCGCAGATTCTCGATTGCACTAAACCCTTGTTTATAGAACTCGATAGCTTTAATCGCGTTGTCGACAGTTAGATGGGGGATAAGTAATTGCTGATGGTTGGTCTGCATAAGCTTTTCCTTTTATACTCTTAAACGTTAACTCGGGCGATAACCGGATTTATCCATTTTATGCTATCGCTTTATCCAGCGCTGAGCTAAATAAATTACTTAGAGTTTTGTTTGAAACATTTAAATCTAGGAGATTATAGGATGGAGTATCGCCAACTTGGCCGCTCAGGCTTGAAAGTTCCAGTTTTAAGCTTTGGCACGGGAACATTTGGCGGTGCGACAGAGTTTTTCAAAACCTGGGGCGCAACAGATGTTAAAGAGGCTACGCGGCTTGTCGACATCTGTCTTGAAGCCGGAGTAAACTTTTTTGATACCGCCGATGTTTATTCCTCGGGTGCATCAGAAGAAATCTTAGGCAAGGCTCTCAAAGGCCGGCGAGATCAAACGCTGATTTCCACCAAGGCCACTTTCCGACTTGGCGATGGACCCAATGATGTTGGTTCATCTCGCTATCACTTAATTAAGGCTTGCGAAGCGAGCTTGAAGCGTCTGGGCACAGACCATATCGATGTTTATTTTATGCACGGGTTCGACGCAACTACACCTGTCGAAGAAACACTCCGTGCATTGGATGATCTTGTAACCAGTGGCAAGATCCGTTACATCGGCTGCTCTAATTTTTCTGGCTGGCATACAATGAAATCTTTGGCCGCTTCAGAAAAATATGGTCTTAGCCGTTATGTTACTTACCAAGGCTATTACTCTCTCGTTGGACGCGATTATGAATGGGAGCTTATGCCTCTTGGACTGGATCAGGGCTTAGGTTTAATGGTGTGGAGTCCGCTTGGATGGGGGCGCCTTACGGGTAAAATTCGTCGCGGTCAACCGTTACCAAAGGGACGTATCCAAGCCGGTGGTGCTGCAGGTGGTCCTGAGGTTGCTGACGATTATTTGTATAAAGTTGTAGATGCGCTTGATGCGATCGCCAATGACACGGGAAAGACCGTTTCGCAAATTGCCCTTAATTGGCTATTGCAGCGGCCGACCGTCGCAAATATCGTCGTCGGTGCACGCAACGAAGAACAGCTGCGTCAAAATCTTGGTGCAGTTGGATGGAACTTAACACCGGAGCAAGTATCTCTGCTCGATGCGGCCAGTGCACACCCACCCATCTACCCCTACTGGCATCAGCAAGGTTTTGACGAGCGTAATCCTAAACCTGTAAAATGGTAATTTCTTAACGTTTGCCAAAAGCAGAAGCAATGAGTCTTGTCATTCCACGGGCACGTTGCTTTTTGGTAATTCTTGGCGAATTAGTTGCAGAAACAGCGGGCTGCTGTGCCAGACTTTTAGTTAATGCACTGGCTAATTCTTGCGGTGCTTTTGTTAGATTGCGTAGCAAAGCCGCTTGAAAGACATAATTAGCGTCTGCCTTAGTAACATCACCTGCACAATAAAATGCTTCAAAGATTTTCATATTCGCATCTAGAATATCATCATAGATGTGGCGGGAATCTTCTTGGAAGCGAAAAGGAAATTCATGAACAATTTCGTAAGATGGAAAATAAAATAGTTTTTTACCAATTTCATTTTCTCTTTGAGTGAAGGCTTCATCAACCGATGCGCGCAAATTACTCTTGCTAACGGTATTCGCTGTTAAAGCCGCAATAGGGCGAAATGTTGCTGCAAGTGGAATGGGAGATACAGTAACGAGAACTTTTGCCGAAGGACGAAACTCTGCAATAAGATCGATAATACGTAAAAGGTTAGCACTATTTTCAGCCGCGGTTGCAACCCGAAACTTATGACGGTTTGGATCATACAATTTGATGGGAATTGCACGCCAAAAGACTTCGCTTGTCACACTATCGTACCAAACCTCAGATAAACCCAAGGTAATAATAAACACATCCGTGCATTCAAATGCCGCCTTGGTTTTCAGACGAATTTCTTCGTCATAGTCAAAAGACTCACCCTTCCATCCGTGCCATAAATCGTTGTCATATCGTTTACCCAACCAGGCCCATTCAAACTGCTGCCGTATTGCATAGGTATTTACTAGCCCTTCACCAATACGAGAGACATAAATCTCCGGCTCATCGTTTCGCGTTAAAGCGTATCCTTTGGCAGATAAATATGCGGAGATATTCTCTGCAAAACATGAGCCAAAGGCGGTGATCACGGTCGACTTGTCGATGATTGGCTGGGATGGCAGCCACCCCTTCCCTAAATAGTTTTCTATAAAATCTGGATTGGCTCGATCTTCGCGATACGGATTAAAATTACAATTCTCGCCACGGAAAAACGAACTCCCCATTTTACGGGAGTCGTCCTTGGCACCGAAGCTACCAATCTCTTGAACTTGTCGGTTGTCGATGATTTTCATTCATAGACCCATATATCTGATTAGATTGTAAGCAAACTTGTACAATTGCTCCACAACCCGTATTACGGGTATTGGAGTTTTGTTCACACAAATGAATTGGAAGGCAATAGCGCAGGGAATGTTGGGCGGTTACCACAAGCAAATTGCTGGATAACAGGTGCGACTTGCAGCAGCCCATAGCGTCTTTTGGTTAGAGCAAAAATGCTACGAACACGTGATCCTTAACGCCATCGCTATCGATAAGTATTCAATGAGCATATCCTTCGTCCAGCCAGCCGAGTCTTAAGTGTAGACCCGATACGCCTTGTTTCAGGTTACGTCCCAAAAAGGAACTCCCATCAAGTACAATCCATAAAACCTGGGCTTAGGCACAGAGTAAGAATGGCTTTTTCTAAGGCAAAAGTTTTTCTTGCATCAAGCAATTAAGATCCCTATGTAATTTCCTGCTGTTGGCCGGTGGTCCAAGCTTGACCATGACAGGT
>Ga0075163_10000526_pt1 | contig 48971 bp, 48 predicted proteins | sample JI1023141ADNA_FD_71478 | JGI IMG/M metagenome (GOLD analysis project Ga0075163, IMG submission 71478) | Wastewater effluent complex algal communities from Wisconsin, to seasonally profile nutrient transformation and Carbon sequestration -... | ecosystem: Engineered > WWTP > Effluent > Algae...
AGCAAAAATGAGATACAGCCAAACATTGGAGACAGGCCCAGGTGTAGCCGTACCTGTACCTGGACCGGAAGCATTTGCTGTTTTAGGAGGATATGTTCCTGCTGCAACGCCATCAATATAAAGAAGTAAACTTTCTATTTCATCATCGCTCAGATTAGGGAAAGAGGTCATAATTACCGGCTTGTACTTACTCCAAAGCTCAACAGCTTTTGGATGACCTGAGGCAATCATTCCCTGAGAATTTCTGATCCACTTGTAGAGATCAGTTTTCGGGTATGCAGCCCACCGTTCACTCACCCCTGCCAAAGCGGGTCCGGTGAGATTGTCCTTCATATTTTTATTGTGACAGCTACCACAATTGTTTTTAAAGGAGGTTTTACCAAGTTCAATATCTGGTGCAGCTTGAAGAACTGCAGCAGTGAAGAACAAGATAAAGAATGCGTTAAGAACCTTTTTGCAGCTCATAAGATATTGAAAAATAGATGAATACAAATTTATAAAACTTAAAAGTTAAATATTCGCACTTACTTTGGTGCAAAAGTAATCCGAAAAACCAAAATTCAAAAAATTACCCCCTAGTTTCGAATCAATTTTTTGTAAAAAATTAAATTTAGTTCCACTTCCTACTTTTTGCATCGTTAAAACACTGTTAAATTTATATGGCTATTGGGGCTTTAATTGCTGGATAATACTGATAATTTTCAAGCGTAAAATCTTCAAAATCAAATTCTAGTATATTATTAATATTTTTATTTAATCTCATATTTGGCAATTTGTATGGGATTCTAGTGAGTTGCTCCTTTGCTTGTTCAAAATGATTTGTATACAAATGGGCATCCCCAAAAGTATGGACAAACTCCCCTACCTCCAGATTGCAAACCTGAGCTATCATCATGGTTAACAAGGCATAGGAAGCAATGTTAAACGGAACGCCTAAAAAAACATCAGCGCTTCTTTGATACAATTGGCAAGATAATTTTCCCTCTGCTACGTAAAACTGAAAAAGGCAATGACATGGACTTAAGGCCATTTTTGACAGTTCTCCAACATTCCAGGCAGAAATTATTAACCTGCGGGAATTTGGGTCTTTCTTAATCTGACTGACCAGTTGTTCAACCTGATCAATGGTAGAACCATCTGCTTTTTCCCAGGCCCTCCATTGTTTCCCATATACCGGCCCAAGATCACCATTTGAATCCGCCCATTCATCCCATATAGACACATTATTTCTATTAAGATAAGCTATGTTGGTATCCCCCTTTAAAAACCAAAGCAACTCATAAATAATTGATTTTAAATGCAACTTTTTAGTAGTGACCAGTGGGAAACCCTCAGTCAAATCAAACCTCATCTGATATCCAAAAATACTTTTAGTGCCTACTCCAGTGCGGTCTGACCTTAATACTCCTTCATTTAATACTTTACGGAGTAAATTGTGGTAGGCTTCCATATGGATTGCGGATTTTTTGCAAATCTAAACATATATTATATATTATTATATAAGTTTTTAATTATCCCTTTTGTTTTCTGAACATCCGGCACAACCATCCTTAACCCTTTTACCAGGATGTAAAAAAGCTTAATTTTGAATTTCGATAAATTAAATACATATCTTTGGGTATGATGATTTCTAAAACTATAAAATTTACGGTAGTTCTTGTTTTGGCGCAATTGCTTTTGACAATTTCTATTAAAGCCCAGTCTTCGGTGGATCAAATTAGAATTTACAGTAAAGAGATTAAGCTATTTGCAGACAGCATTTCTTTTTTTGAAGATCAGTTCGAGCAAAAGAAAATAAACAATGTGGAATATCAAGTTGCAATGAGCAGGTTGAGTGATCAAATTAATTATTTTAGTGCATACATTTACAATGAGGCTTTACCCATTTTAGATTCCATTTATCTTGCCAATAAAGAAGCTGTTTCTGTTGATTCTTCAGTGCAAAACCAAACAAGCTATGAAATCATTTCCGAACTTCCGGAAGATAGCAGTAAAAAGGAAGATCCTGCTTTTGAATTCGATAATAAGAAAAAATTTAATCCTGTAATGACAGCAACCAAAATTCTATCCGGTTCCGACTCAAAAAGATCGAGTTGGAATATTATTTTGGGAATAGGTAGCTCATTTTTGAAGGGAGGGAATAGTAATATTGGATTAAATCCAAGCATTAATCTTTGGCAGAGTGTGCGCATTCCTCAAGACATTGGTTTAATGATTAGGACAAGAATTGGTTCCACAAATAGTAAAATAGGATTATCCTATGGTTTTCTATTTAATTATTTTTCAATGACACAGACAACTAATTTAGCCAGATTGTCGCTTGATGAGGCAGGCAAAAATCCTATGTTTTTGGATGTTGCAGGTATGGGTATTGATAAAATAAAAATTTCAGGGTCTTATTTAAAAATACCTTTTGGCTTAGATGTCAGAATTAATAAATTATGGTTGAATGTAAATAGTTACATGAAACTTTTGATGCTTTCCAAACAGGTCTTTAATTTTGATAATTCAGTAGTAAATAAAAGTCAGCTTATTTACAGGAATCATATTGGAGTACATCCAATATCATTAGGTATAGAGTACTTGGTTGGATATAAAAAGTATGGATTTGTACTTCAACATGACTTTACTAATTTGCTAGGTAATGATGCTCGGGATCGTTTTACCGCGTGGCAATTTGGTTTGAGGTTAAGAATTTAGATATTGTTTATTTTTTTATTCCAATCCATTAATTTTAACAGACATTCTACTGGTGACATCGCAGATACGTCTAGTTTTTTTAGTTCTGTTAAGATATCCTTTTCTTCTTTAAAACCAATTTGTAAAATACTTAGTTGCCTATTGTTGGTCATTTCAAAATCATTTGAAGAATCCATAGTTTTTTTTGACCCGCGCTGGGATTCCAGACTAGTTAAAATCTCTTCTGATCTGGTAATTATCTCTTCTGGCATGCCTGCCATTTTAGCAACATGAATTCCAAACGAATGCTCTGATCCTCCAGGAACTAATTTTCTCAAAAAAATGACTTTTTTGTCAAATTCCTGCGTTGCAACATGATAATTTTTTACTCTAGGCAGCTCATTAGTAAGCTCGTTTAGTTCATGATAATGGGTAGCAAATAAAGTTTTTGACCTATGTACATTACTATGCAGATATTCTACAATCGACCAAGCTATAGAAATTCCATCATATGTACTTGTTCCTCTTCCTATTTCATCCAATAGGATTAAAGATCTTGCAGATAAATTATTTAGAATTGAAGCAGTTTCATTCATTTCAACCATAAAAGTAGATTCTCCGGAAGAAATATTATCACTGGCACCTACTCTTGTATATATGCGATCAATAATGCCTATTTTGGCAGATTGGGCAGGAACAAAACAACCAATTTGGGCCATAAGTGCAATGATAGCAGTCTGTCTCAGAATGGCAGATTTTCCCGACATGTTAGGTCCTGTTATGATAAGTACCTGTTGTTCATCCGGATCAATCCAAACATCATTTGGAATGAAAGCTTCTCCAGGATTCATTTGCCTTTCAATTACAGGATGTCGGCCCTCTATAATTTCTAACCTGAAGGAATCATTTACATCAGGCTTTGTGTAATTATATTTTTTAGAAACCTCTGCAAAACTTAATAAACAATCCAATTCTGCAATAGAATGAGCATTCTTTTGCAGTGGCAAAACGAATTGTTGAAGGTGTAATACCAGTTGGGAGAATAACTCTTCTTCCAAAAGTAAAATACGTTCTTCAGCGCCAAGAATTTTTGATTCCAATTTTTTAAGTTCATCCGTAACGTAACGCTCCCCTGTAGACATGGTCTGTTTTCTGATCCAATGTTCCGGGACCATTCCCATATTCTTATATTTATTGGTCACTTCCAGAAAATAACCAAAAACCGAATTATAACCTATTTTTAAATTATTTATTCCAGTGTTAATTGACTCTTGTTTTTGAATATCCAGAAGCAAATCTTTACTGTTTTTTAACACATAACGTAAATCGTCCAATTCAGAATTAAATCCATCTTTGATGATTCCTCCTTTATTTACAGTATGGGGAGCGTCATCAAAAATTTGACTGTCAATGGTTTCATATAACTCTTGAATAGGGTCTAAGGATTGTTCAATTTTACTTAATAAACCATTAGAAAAATCTTTAAGTGCTAATTTTATTTTGTACACTTTTGACAATGTACCTTGAATAAATTTTAATTCTCTTGGATTTATTCTCTTTAAGGGAATTTTTGAAACCAGTCGTTCAAGATCTCCAAATAATTTTAGATTTTGTTTAAGCAAATCTGCAAATTCATCCTGAGATATCAAATGTTCAACTGCCATCTGTCGGGATAAAATTTCTCCAATTTCTAAAAGTGGCATACTTAACCATTTGCGTAATTGACGCGAACCCATTGGAGTGTATGTTTCGTCAAGTATGTTCAGCAAGGATTTTCCTTCCGGATGTATTGGGTCAAGTAATTCTAAATTCCTCACTGTAAATCTATCCATCCAAACATGGTCCTCATTATTTAATCTACTCAAATGGGAAAGATGCTTTGGATTTTTGTTTTCAGTGTTTTCTAAGTAATACAATATCGCTCCAGCGGTGATTTGACCGGATATTAAATTCTCGACACCGAATCCTTTCAGATTGTTAACTTCAAAATGATGCAACAATTTTTTATAGGCATATTCTTGACTGAATACCCAATCTTCCAGTGCATAGGTATAATAATGATCTGTAAATAACTGATCAAAAATATTCTTCTTCGATTTAGGAAGTAGTACTTCTGATGGTTGAAAGTTTTGAAGTAATTTATTTAAATATTCTTGATCACCTTCTGCTGTATAAAATTCACCTGTTGAAATATCTGCAAACGAAACTCCACAAGGTTTAGAATCCCCAAAATATACTGCTGCCAAAAAATTATTTCTTTTCTGATCCAATATTTTTTGATCCAATGTCACTCCTGGGGTTATAACATCCGTTATTCCTCTATCCACTATTTTTTTACCCTTTGAAGGTTTTTCCAATTGCTCGCAAATTGCTACTCTTAATCCGGCTCTGACTAATTTAGGCAAATAAGCATCGAGTGAATGGTATGGAAATCCGGCAAGTTCGATATCGACTCCTCCATTGTTGCGTTTGGTTAAAACTATTCCAAGTATTTGGGCCGCTTTTTCAGCGTCTGAACCAAATGTTTCGTAAAAGTCTCCCACACGATAAAGCAGCAAAGCATCCGGGTGCTTGGCCTTCATAGAGTAATATTGCTCCATTAACGGAGTCAATGTCTTTACCTCGAAAAGTAAATTTTGTTCTGCCACAATTTAAGGCTTTAGGACAAAGATATGGTGTACATGTATATAAATATTTTATATTCAAAAAAAAATACCACTACCTTGGTACATCTGCTGTTTTTATTAAATTTGAGCTTAATTAAGTAAATAGACAATGATAAAATCAGGTGCTTTCCGATCCCTATCAGATAATGAATATAATTTGATCATTAATTCTGTACCGCTGGTAGCCGTATTGATTGCTGGAGCGGATGGTCAAATTGACCTTAAAGAAAAAGAATGGGCTAATAAGATTGTAAAAATTAGGTCCTTTGCAAATACTATTGATTTGAAGCCAATTTATCAAGAATTGGAGTTAAATTTTTCTTCTTTACTGGAAAATACTATTCAAAGATTTCCTCAAGAGAATGAAAACAGGAATCAATTGATTTCAAAAGAGTTAAGTCAACTAAATCCGATTCTTGCAAAGCTGAATATACAACTTGCTTCTCAAATTTATGATAGTCTTTTGTCCTATGCCGAACATATTGCAAAAGCTTCTGGTGGTTTTTTAAGAATGATGTCTGTGAATTCCGACGAAAATATTTACATTGGTCTGCCAATGCTTGATCCTATTTTCTTTGATGATTCTGATGAGTGATTTTGGTATTAAATTCCATCCTCTTTCTATATAGCCCTAATAATATTGTTAATAGATTCCTAAAATCACTTTAAAATCTGATCATATAATCGACTTTTGAATTAATTCCTGCAGAATTAAAACCATTATTTATTTAAGACGTTTATGTTTCGTTCCTTATAATCTCTGATTTTTATGAAAAACTTATTATCCATTTCGTTTGTAAGCATTTCTATCCTTTTTTTCGGTTCGTGTACCAATCCTAAAGAAAAACAATTCAAAGATCCGGCGTCAGAACTTGCCGAACTGCACAAACTTGTGGGTGAGTACAATTTGAGAATCAAGGAGTTAGAAAAAAAAATTGCAAATTCTGACACTACACAAACCAAAAAATCTAAAGCTAAACTTGTTGGAATAGATACCTTAGAAAAACAAAATTTCAATGAATACATTGATGTTCAAGGCATTGTAGATGCAAAATTGAACATATTGGTTGCGCCCCAAATGCCAGCTGTGGTGACTTCAATTCTTGTCAAAGAAGGAGATTTTGTGACCAAAGGAAAAGTTTTAGCCATACTTGATGGAAGCACAATTCGACAGGGGATGCAAGAAATTAAAACCGGATTAGAAATGGCAAACACCATGTACCTCAAACAAAAATCATTATGGGAACAAAACATAGGTTCAGAGGCACAATACCTTCAGGCAAAAAATCAAAAAGAGCAATTAGAAGAAAAATTAAAATCTGTTCAGACACAATTGAATATGACTTACATCAAAGCACCTGTAAGTGGTACAGTAGATGAAGTTAAAGTTAAAATTGGAGAGATAGCAGCTCCTGGTTTTGCTGGAATCCGTATAGTCAATAACAGTGATTTAACGGTACGTGCAAAAATCAGTGATCTTTATTCTGCAAAAATTCACAAAGGAGATAAAGTGGGACTTTACTTCCCTGATTTAGAAAAAGAGTTGAACAGTAAAATAGATTTTATTGGACAAACTGTAAATATGAACAACAGAACTATTACTGTTGAGTCAAATCTTCCACCGAATAAATTGCCAATAAAAACAAATCAGTTGGTTAAATTAAAAATAAATAATGGAATTCAGAAAAATGTTCTGGTAGTTCCAACCAATATTATACAGAAAAGTATCAATGGCGAGGACTATATATTGGTAGCTGAGGAAAAAGACGGTCAGTTATTAGCCAAAAAGCGTATCATCAAGGCAGGAAGTCAGTATAATGGTCAATCTGTAATAATGTCAGGACTCCAAGAAGGTGATCGATTGATTACCATTGGATACTCAGAACTTGTTGATGGGCAAATGATCCAGAATTAAACGATTGGCCTCACTTTCAATTTAATCTTATGGAACTAAACAATATTAAAGAATTGGGATTCACCAAATGGTGTATTAAGAATTCGACCAGTATTTACGTAATTACGATCCTGATTTGTTTTGCAGGTTTTGTAGCCTACAATAAAACACCCAAAGAACTTTTTCCAGATATTGTAATTCCTACAGTTTCCATTGCAACTATTTATCCCGGTGCCAGCCCACAAGACATAGAAAATCTAATCACCAAACCCATTGAAAAACAACTAAAGTCAATCAACGGAATTAAAAAAATCAGCAGTAATTCCGTTTCAGATTTTTCACTTGTTATCGCTGAGTTTAATACTGATCAAGACCCAAAAGTATGTAAACAGAGGGTTTCCGATGCGGTTGACAAGGCTAAAAAAGATCTCCCGAACGATTTGAAAGATGACCCACAGGTTCAGGAGTTTGATTTTAGTGAGTTACCCATCATGAACATTAATATTGCTGGCGATTTTCCATTGGACAGAATAAAAGGTTATTCTGAATTATTAAAAGATAAAATTGAAACACTAAAAGAAATTACTCGTGTTGATATTGTTGGGGGGGTTGAAAGAGAAATTCAGGTTAACGTAGATATGTACCGAATGAATCTTTCTGGTGTAACTTTCAATGATATTGAAGGTGCTTTGCAGAGACAAAATCTTAATATTTCCGGTGGGGAATTAAAGATTCAAGACCTTAGAAGAAATCTAAGAATCACTGGCGAGTTCAGCAAACCTTCAGACATAGAGAATATTGTTGTCAGATCTTTTACCGGAACGCAAGTATTTATTAAAGATATAGCGGAGGTTAGAGACAATTTTAAAGAAAAGCAAGACTTTGCAAGATTAGATGATAAGGCTGTGTTGACTTTGAATGTTATTAAAAGAAGTGGTGAAAATCTAATCAATGCAACTGACAAAATTTATGAGATTATTGAAGATTTTAAGAAGAATAAATTTCCTGAAGGGATCACAGTAAAAGTAACAGGCGATACTTCTGATAATACCAGGGTGCAATTGCATGATTTGATCAATACAGTAATTTTAGGTTTTATATTTGTGGTATTTGTTCTCATGTTTTTCATGGGATTTACCAACGCATTCTTTGTTGGTTTGGCTGTGCCTCTTTCCTGTCTTGTTGCATTTTTGGTAATGCCCGTTTTCGATATGTCCATGAATGTTATTGTTTTGTTCTCTTTTCTCTTGGCGTTAGGGATTATCGTAGATGATGCAATAGTGGTTATTGAAAACACACATAGGATATTTAATAAATACAAAGATTTAACCATTCAAAAAGCCGCCAATTTGGCTGCAGGTGAAGTTTTTATACCTGTACTCACCGGGACGCTTACTACTCTAATGCCTTTTGTGCCTTTACTTTTTTGGCCAGGCATTATTGGTAAATTTATGAGTAATTTACCGGTCACTTTAATCATAACCTTAGGAGCATCTTTGTTTGTGGCGTTTGTCATGAATCCTGTTTTTGCGGTCTCTTTCATGAAAAGGGATGAACCGAATAAAAGGACTTCTCTGTTATCCTACAAGAATTCTTTTATTTTTTTGATTTGCACTGCACTTGTAGGTTACTTTGGTGTAGGCAAAGGATTAGGAAATTTTGCATTGCTCTGTATAATATTAATCTTACTCTACCACTTTATTCTTGAAAGAATTATTGTTTTGTTTCAGGATAAAATTTGGCCAGTTGTAATAAATTCTTATAAAAACACACTTGTCATTTTTATAAAAGGATGGCGACCCTTGTTTATAGTTTTGGGCGTTTTTGCATTTTTGATTATTTCTTGGGTTGGATACTTATCTACTAATCCTCCTATAGAAACCTTCCCTGATGGGGAACCAAATTTTGCCTTCGTCTATTGTAAAATGCCTATGGGGACAGATGCAACTGTGACGGACAGTGTAACTAAAATTATTGAAGGAAGAGTACTAAATACTATAGGGCACAACAATCCAATTGTCACTTCTGTAATTTCAAATGTTGGTTTAGGGGCAGGAGACCCTGATAATCCGGATCGTGTGGCTACCCCGCATAAAAGTAAGGTTTCTGTTGCCTTTGTGAGATTTGCTGAGCGAAATGGAAAATCAACCACTGAGGTATTGAAGTCACTAAAGGAAGAATTTAAACATGGCATTGCTGGTGCTGAAATTACAGTGGAAAAAGAAAGAAATGGTCCTCCCGTTGGAAAAGCGATCAATATGGAGATTAGTGGTGATGACTTTGATGTATTGGTAAAATTATCCAAACAAATAAAAGATGAGGTTGAAGTAGCCAATATCCAGGGAGTGGATCAACTGATTTCGGATTTTCAAATCAGCAAACCTGAAATTATTATCGATATTGACGAAGAGAAAACGCAAAGAGAAGGTATTTCGGTTGCACAGGTTGCTGTAGAAATCAGGACCGCATTATTTGGAAAAGAAGTTTCAAAATTTAGAGATAAAAACGACGACGCTCCTATCCAACTAAGATTGAGGGAAGAAGACCGTAACAATGTAGAGCGCATGTTAAATCTTAACATCGCATTTATGGACATGGCTACCCAACAATTCAAGCAAGTTCCATTATCTTCTTTGACTAAAGTAAGATATGGAAACTCTATAAGCACAATAAATCGTAAAAATCAGAAGAGATTAATTAATCTTTCTTCTGATGTCAATCCCGGGTTTAACCCAAACGATGTGGTTTCAAAAATTCAGAGCGTAGTCGCTCAAATGGACATTCCTGAAGGGTATGAGGTAGATTTTACTGGTGAATTAGAACAACAAAAAGAGACAATGGATTTTCTAAGTCTTGCCTTTGGTGCAGCACTTGCATTAATGTTTCTGATTCTTGTCACTCAATTTAATTCTGTGGTAAAGCCATTCATTATATTTAGTACAGTTCTATTTTCTTTGATTGGTATCGCCTTAGGTTTTGGAATATTTAAAATCACCTTAAGTGTAGTTATGACAGGGGTCGGAATTTTTGCACTTGCCGGAATAGTTGTGAGAAATGGAATTTTACTGTTAGAGTTTATTGATGAGTTAAGATTAAGAGGTATGGATGTGCAAGAAGCAGTCGTTGAGGGAGGTGCCACCAGACTTACTCCAGTAATATTAACGGCAATATCTGCAATTCTCGGTTTGATTCCTTTAGCAGTAGGACTTAACATGGACTTTGGTAGCCTTTTAACGGACTTTGATTCAAAGTTTTACTTAGGAGGGGACAACGTAGTATTTTGGGGTCCACTTGCCTGGACTATAATTTTTGGTTTGATAGTATCAACGTTTCTTACACTGCTCATTGTACCTACCATGTATATGCTGGGATACAATACCCGAGCTTGGTTCCGCAAGACGTTAGCACGTTAGACAATCGGTGAATATCAGCAATTATTTAAAGAAAATTTGTTTTTGGCTAGCGGCCTTTTTGTTTTTTTATTCATGCAAACATGATAAAGCCGTTACGGATGTTGCTCCACCACAGGAAAAAACTCATTCTGGTATTGTCTCCGGTGATTCTCTAAATCAATCAGGAACATATTTTAAGCGAAAGTCCGGGATTCCGGCTCAAGCCTACATCGTACTAGATTATATAAAAGAGAATAACCGAACAATGCCTGGATATGTGGGTGGTAGGTTATTTTATAATCGTGAAAATAACTTGCCAAAAACAGGTTCTGACACCATTATTTACCGGGAATGGGATATCTATCCAAAAATAAAAGGAAGAAGTCGTGGTCCGGAAAGATTAATCACAGGGTCTAATGGCTCTGCTTACTATACTAATAATCATTATCGTACCTTCACTAAAATTTATCCGCATCCATAATAAAAAATATTCATTAGAATCTAATGCCAAAGTTGAAATTAGTTGAATTTAGAGATCATCTCGACAAGCTTGATTTCGAATATTCTTTCATAGGAATGATAGAAGGAAATCATTGTGATACATTTCCAGCTTTATTTGATGAATTTTCTAAAGTCCTTTTATTTCCCAAATATTTTGGAAATAATATGGATGCATTATATGATTGCTTGTTAGATTTATCATGGATAGAAGAACAGGAAATTCTTCTAATTATAAATAGATTTGATGAAATCCTGAAATCAGAAATAGCTTTACATCCGGATGCAAAGACAGAGTTATTATTATTACTCGATCAAGTTTGTGCTTCAGAAAGCTTGAGTAACCTTGAAGATCCTGACGCCAAGATAATCAATGTAGCAATTGTTGAATCATGTGAAGCAGAAAACATACTATTAGATAATAGTATTCCTTTTGAAAGAATTTAATTACTGTATTCTGATTTTCTGTGGATGATTGCTGGGGCATTTTTCACAACCAATTGTACAGTACTTTTGATTCTTTCCTCAAGGAGTATGATTTTCTCTTCAAATAATTTTGGCAACATGGCATCATTATAATGTCTTACTGTATATAGTTCAAGATCCGGGTCAACAACCACTTTAAACTCATCCTTTAGTTCTAACAAAAGATTTTTAATTTTTACGGAATCGTGGTTGGAACATATAGTAAATGAAATGGCTGTATTTCGCATCATGTTAACCTTAATTCTGTGTTTTTCAAATAGGTTGAACAATCTTGCAAGGTGATGTTCCGCAATGAATGATAAATCTTTGGAAGAAAAGTGAATCAAAGCCTGTGATTTTTCTACCACAACTATAGGAGGATATTCCGGATCAGGATCTGCAGAAATATAAGTACCCTCAGCCTCAGGTTCTAAAAAGGATTTTACAAAAAGTGGGATATTCTTATTTTCTAATGGCTGAATAGTTTTAGGGTGAATGACCTTAGCTCCATAATATGTCATTTCAATTGCCTCTGTATAAGATAGCCGATCAATTTTTGTCACATTCTCAAATACTTTCGGGTCAGCTGTCAATACCCCAGGAACATCTTTCCAAATGATCATAGCCTCTGCATCTAGTGCAGCCGAAATAATGGCTGCTGTATAATCTGATCCTTCTCGGCCTAGGGTTACGGTATTATTCTCGTTGGTTGAACCGATGAATCCTTGCGTCAAAACTACTTTTCCAGAAGCTATAATTGGTAACACTTCCGTTCTAATCCTTTCATTAGTTTCTGTCCAAAGCACACGGCCTTCTCGCCAGGTATCATTTGTAATGATTAACGATCTTGCATCCAACCAATCCACAATTACACCTTCATAAATTAACCAATTTGCCAATATTCTGGAAGAAATTAATTCTCCTAATGATACAATTTGGTCATAAACATAGTCATAGGACATTTCCCTCGTTTCTTCAATCACCCATTCTGCTTCTGTGAAATGTTCATTAAGCTCTTCCTCTAAAACGACTGGAAAATTCCCAAATAAATCAATTATAAATGATTCATGTGATAACCGGATTTCATCTAACAAACCTTTTGCTAAGTCAATATTGTTGAATTTAGCAGAAACCACTTTTTCTAATTGATTGGTAGTTTTGCCAATAGCAGATACCACCACCATCAGTGGTTTGCCAAGGCCATAATGTTTGATGATATTGCTTACATTTTTAATCCCATCGGGATTTTTAACTGAGGCGCCTCCAAATTTGAATACTTGCATAATGCTGTAAATAATGCAAAGAAAAGGATTTTTCAAACACTTAAGTCAATTACATATTGAATCTTATTTAAATTCGTAATTGCTGGTATTCATAAAAAAAAATCCCCCGGCAAATACCAGGGGACACTTCAGGTTAATTTACAACAGCTACAAGTATTATTTTTTAACCTGAAATTGAATATTTAAAATATTTCTTGAGATATCATAACCTAAATCAAAACCAGCGTCGATACTCGTTCTGAAATGAACGCCAGCGAAGATATCTGTATAAGCAGCTTCTTTAGCAAAATCTGTAAAAGATTCAAATCTTCTCACTTTAGATCTAAGGTCACTTCTATTTTTTTGAGTATAATCCATAAAAGGAAATCTATACCCAAAATATTTCGATAAAATTTCTGCAGATGAACTATAAAGCACTGCAGATTCGGAAACAAATTCCGGTACAGGTAATGATCCCATTTGAGGTATATAAAAACGATTCAAGTGTTGTCTGATGTAGGATGACACTCTAAGTAAATTCTGGTCATATTTAAATTTCCAAGAAGATACATAGCTGTCGTGTGCTGCAAATGAAAGACAAGTCATAAGTTCCAATGTTTTAGGAAGATTTAGTTGTTGTTCTTTCGCTAATTGGAGTGCCAGTAAAAAATTATGAATTAAAGGATTTGCGGTTTGATCCATCTCTCTGTTAAAGTAACCAATACTTTCCTTCTGGTCAATACTTAGCGCCTCACTCAGATTATACACTTCTACAGCCTCGGCATAGATATTTGAATTCTGTGCATCAGAGTAAATTAATTTCTTGCTGAGACCAGTGTTGTAAACATTATTATTAAGTATCGGTCTTACTTTAGACCAAAATGGCAATAATGGTTTTGGCGCATAATCCGGTGAGGTCGGAATCCATTGACCTGGTCCGGTTGGTAAAATGTATGAGCTTGGATAATTGTTTAAATAAGCTTCGGATTGATTATCCGTTAGACTGAAATCCCAGATCGCATTTCCTATTGCTTTCCCTAATTCTACGGATTGGTTAATAATTTCTTGGCTTTCACCCAAAGAGAACTTTTCTGCAAACTTTTTATGAAGCACTTCCACTTGAGATAGATAAGAACCAGAAGGTAAATACATCCTGTTTACCATTAAGCTTGTGGCTTCATTGGCAACAATACCCCAATTATACTTCTTTCCAGGTTCAGCTTGTGGTAAGGTTACTTTAAATCCATCCAATTTCACCTGTAGAGATTGATACCCATTCAAGCCCTGAATTAAGGTTTCATACATGGTAAAAGAAATGTAACTCATTGATCTGGCAACAATTGGCTCTGCATAACCATTACATTTAGAACTGAGATCGACACTGAGCCCATACCATTCGCGGACAAAAGAATTGTCGGCGATATCAAGATTTTGGGATGGAATTACCGGAACTTCCTTTTGACAAGAAGTTATCAGCATCATTCCGACGAGGGCATAGAACCCCCAGGAGTAGGTCTTTAAAATTTTCATTGGCTGTGTTTTTAAATCTAAATAATCAAAATCAATACAAATATATTACGATTATTTGTAATATGTTAGTATTTGATATAAAATTATTTTTGCAACTTCCAGCCGGCTATTTCGCTTCGTTTTTTTCTAATGCAATTATTTTGTCCATGACCTCTTTAAATTGCTCCCCAGCAATTTTTTTGGTCAATATTTTCTTGTTTTTGTCTAAAAAGTAAACCTGTGGAGTAGTTTTAACATCATAAATCAGTCGAAATTTGGATTTATGTTGTGGGTCTGAAGTATTTATCCAATCGCCCATTCCCAGCTGAGAAACTCCGTCCCAGCATGATTTTTCATCCGGACCAGTCTTTGAGCAAACAGCAAAGATTTCAACTCCTTTGGATTTATATTCGTCATAAAATTTTTTAATACTTGGCATAGATTGTTTGCAATGGCCGCAGTCAGGAGCCCAAATTAGCAATATGGTATAATTGGCCTTAACATCATGTAGGGAAATCGGAGTCGAATCTTGTTTAAACACGGTGATATTAGGTGCAATTTTATCTATCAGTAAAGGTTTAAGAGCCTTTGCGTCTGAAGTCATTTTAGCCAAAGATTCTGGATCAATCCAAGGAGCCTTACCCTTTCCATAATAATCTTCCACCAAATGAACATAAACCGCATCCATACCGACATACTTAGAATTGGCATAGTTGTTTAGCTGAGTAGAGAGTACATATTTAAATAAATCTGAACCGACCTTACATTTGGACAATATATAATCAAGCGAAGAATTGATTGAATCTGGAATTTGTACCGTTAGTTTTTGCATATATCGATCCAGCTTACTGCTAAAAAGTGGTAACCTCACAGAACGATCGTCCAGAAAGTCGGCATAATCAAAATAATGGTTCTTATAATAATAAAAGGCTTTTTCATTCTTTTCTTCTTCAGTTCCATCAAATTCGGGAAGCTCAACATCAAGTGTCCATCTGATAAGCAAACTCAGAATACTATTTGGTTGTGCCTCAATAATATGGTTCTGTTTGGCTTTTACAGCCTTATCAATGTCTTCCAACAATCTTTTTAGCTTAGTTATTTCTTCCTTGTTTGCTTTTTCATTGATTAACCGACCAATCGAATCAGCTTTGAGTCGGTTATCACTGATAAAATCAATATATTTATTAAAATCAAAATTGAGCGAGGAACCTTTGAACTTAAGGTGTCCTGATAGATCTGAGGTATCAGATTCAACTGAAAATTTTTGCTTTCCACTATCTATTAAAATTTGAAAGAACTGATGATCTGGCTGGAGAACTATTAAATACATTCCAGGTTCTAATAAAGTATCCGCTTTAAATACGAAACTACCAGATTTAGAAACGCTCGTATCCTTAATGTACTGTTTGTCTCCATAATGATAGCCAAGTAAAAGTGTATCATTTGTATATCCTTTAATGCTCACTTTTATTTCATATCCCTGGGCAATACCAAAAGTGCTTCCTAACCAGAGGATAGATAAAACGTTCAGGAATAAAACTTTTATGTTCATAGGCTCAAAATTCCATTATCCTAAAATAACGGATTAATATTAAGTAAATTATAAATACATGAAATGGGACTAAAGTTCCGAAAGGGCTTATTTTTTCCTTTTATTTGCCAGCAAAAACAAAACAGCCATTCTAATTGCTACACCATTTTCAACCTGGTCTAAAATGATGGAATGGGCACTATCGGCGGCATCCGAACTCAACTCCACTCCCCTATTTATTGGACCAGGATGCATCAAAATTATTTTATGATCCAAATTATCTAATTTTGCTTTTGTTATGCCATAAAACTGAGCATATTCATTAGCAGATGGAAAATACTGCAACTCCATTCGTTCTGTTTGGATCCTCAACACGTTAGCTACATCACACCAATTTAATACACTATTGAGATTATAATCCACCGATACACCAAGAGATTCAATATGCTTTGGGATCAAAGTTGGAGGACCGCAAACTTTGATTTTTGCCCCAAGTTTATTCAAGCAAATGATGTTGGAAAGTGCAACTCGACTATGTAATATATCTCCAATTATGGCAATCTTTGCGCCTTTGAGATACCCCAGTTTTTCCTGAATAGAAAAAGCATCCAATAAAGCCTGAGTGGGATGTTCATGCGTTCCATCACCTGCATTTATAACTTGTACCTTAACTCTTTCCGAAAGAAATGAAGCAGCTCCCACTGAAGAATGTCTCAGGACAATCATGTCGACTTTCATGGCAAGTATGTTCTGAACAGTGTCCAGTAAAGTCTCGCCTTTGCTAACAGAAGAACCTGAAGATGAAAAATTTATAATGTCTGCCGATAAACGTTTTTCCGCCAACTCAAAGGACAATTTTGTTCTGGTTGAGTTTTCAAAAAACATGTTTGCGATAGTAATATCTCTCAAAGAAGGGACTTTCTTAATCGGTCGCTGGAGAACCTCCTTAAATTCCATGGCTGTATGGAGAATCAATTCAATGTCCTCCACATTCAAAGGCTTAATTCCAATTAAATGCTCAGTTGATAAGGTTTTATCGGTCATTCTTCATTGGTTTCCGGATCAAATAATAAAACCCTATCTCTTCCACCCTCTTCTTTAAGTTCCACTTTGACATAAGCCTGATCCAGGGCATCTACTTTGAGCCCGGAATAATTACTTTGGATAGGAAAACTTCTGTTAAATCTTCGATCGATTAATACTAATAGTTCCACAGAAGCCGGTCTGCCATACTGCGATAATGCCTGTAGTGCAGCTTGTATGGTCCTTCCTGTATATAAAACATCATCTACAAGGATGACTTTGAGCGAATCAACAAGAAAATCTAGCTCTGTATGATGAGGTACAAGGATCTTATTGTTCAATCTGAAATCATCCCTAAAAAAAGTAATATCCAACTTTCCTAAAGGAAAATGTTGAGGCTTCACCAATTCCTGAAGTCTGAGATGAATTCTTTGCGCCAGGAAAGCTCCCTTTTGCTGAATGCCCACGATGCAACTCTGACTAAAATCGCCATAGTTTTCGATTAACTGATAACAAAGACGATCTATGGTCCTCTGGAGTTGATCTTCCTGAAACAAAACTCTGGATTTCTTCTTTGGCACTTGAAGTATGGTTAATTGATCTCTCTTTTACTAAAGCAAAGGTACAAAATATGCTACTTTCGAAGACTTATCTATTACTAAGCAACACGTTTTAAATTCATTATTCAGGATTGCATTTAGCAAGGTGGTAATCATTAATTAACATGAGAACTTAAAAAAATCAGGGTAAACACTGATAGACAGGTAAGACAAGCATTGTATATTTGCATATCAAAGTATTGAAAATGAGAAAATTACTACTACAAATTGCATTCCTTACTGTTTTATTTGTTTGTTCTGCTAATGCTCAGATAATAATCAATGAAATTAGTTACAATCCTCCTGAATCCGGAACAGACAAATTAGAATATATTGAATTTTATAACACCGGCAACAGCAATTTATCGCTCAAAGATTATTCCATCTCCGATGCTGTAAATATTGTATTTCCAGATACCGTGATCAAGGCCAAAAGTTATTTTGTAATTTGTGTAAATACCCTCAGTTTTGATACTGCTTTTGGCTTTAAGGCCTTACAGTGGTCCTCGGGAGCGCTTAGAAACGATTCTGAAGTAATTACTTTATTGGATCAGAATGGCGCAGTGGTAGATAGTGTAAGGTATTCAGACGTAAATGGCTGGCCAACAGCGGCTGATGGATTTGGTCCATCTCTGGAATTATGTCGATCCTCTGCTGACAATAGAATGTTTGAGTATTGGAAACCTTCAACCAGGGTAACCGGTAGATTTATTGAAGGGTATGAATTAAAGGGTTCTCCCGGACAGGCAAATAATGTGGATTGTGCCGAACATACTATAGAAGTATCTAATTTTAAATTTGATCCGGCTGATATTACCATTAATGTTGGTGAGTTTATTGAGTGGACTAATCTGGGTGGAACCCATAACATCAATGGTTCACAATCCACTTTCCCTACTAACCCTGAAAGTTTTGGAAATGGTACTCCCTCAGGAACTCTTTGGAGTTACATAAAGAAATTTGATAAAATCGGCGAATATCAATATCAGTGTGATCCTCATTCCAATCAAATGAAAGGTAGAATCACTGTAAAACCAAATGACATCCTTTATCCGTCGTATTTAGTTGCACAGGTAACATCCACTAATGCAAACGGGGTTGGAGATTCGTTAAATGTAAAATGTCAGTTGGAAGGACTGGTATATGGAATCAATTATCGACCAGCAGGGCTTCAATTTACGATCATAGATAATTTTGGCGATGGTATTGGGGTATTCAGTGCAAACAAGAACTATTCATACACTGTATCAGAAGGTGACAGAGTAGTCATTCGCGGATCAATAGGACAATTTAATGGCCTGTTACAAATGAATTTGGATACTCTTATTCGGATCAGCCAAAACAATACACTTTCTCCCCCTTCAGTCATTTCTAGTCTAAATGAAGACACAGAATCTCAGTTGGTTAAGATCCGAAATGTCCAATTGGTTAATCCAATTCAATGGTCTAACAATCCATTGGGTTTTACAGTGAAGGTTACCAATGGGCTAAATACATTTGATGTTCGCATTGACAATGATTGTGAATTGGTTAGCAAAGAAGCCCCTTCCGGGACTTTTGATATTACAGGACTTGGGTCTCAGAACGATAACACATCACCATTCCTTGAAGGGTATCAGATTTGGCCAAGATATATCCAGGACATCAGCCCTTATTTGCCTGCGAGTAAGTTTTACAGACGACTTGATATAGCTAACGTAAAAGGGAACAATAGTATGGGGATTGCCGATTCCCTTGGCATAAAATGTGAGCTTAAGGGTACTGTTTATGGTATAGATTTTAATGGAAACAGTGGATTGCAGTTTACCATTATCGATCGTACCGGAGGTGTGGGGGTATTTTCAACTACCAATAATTATGGCTACACGGTTATTGAGGGTGATGAGGTAATAGTTCAAGGGAAAATTGACCAGTTTAGAGGATTGACCCAAATTTCTTTGGACAGTATATGGAAAGTATCTTCCGGCAATACTTTGAATAGCCCGAAAAACGTAACTGACCTCAATGAAGCAACAGAGTCTGATTTAGTTAAATTAACTAATCTTGCCATTGTTGATCCTACTGAATGGTTGGGCAACGGGACTAGTTTTAGCGTAAGGCTTTCTAATGGAATTAAAGATTTTGTCATGAGGATTGATGACAATACAGATATTTCTAATACCAAACCACTCGGAAACAGAGTGAGTGTAATTGGTTTAGGTAGTCAGTTTGACAGCAATTCTCCTTTTGACAGTGATTATCTTATATATCCAAGGTATAAAAAAGATTTGAGTTTTACAACGTCTACAGACGATCAAAAAATCAATTACGACATCCGTTTAACACCACAACCATCCAATAACTTCGTGCGACTGGAGGGAAAAACAGAAGATTTACAAGTCATTGAAATTTATAGCCTTACAGGAAAATTGATTTCCGTTCAAGCGTTTAAACCAGAGATTGAAACTATTTTGGATTCTGGTGTATATCTTTTAAAGGTAAAAGGCCAAAACATTAGTTATTCTCTAAAATTATTGATTCAAAAATAATCTGTGAGAATTGGATTAGCTTTATCCGGAGGAGGTTCAAGAGGTTCATTTCACATTGGTGTGTTGGCCGCCTTTGATGAATTGAAAATCGAGCCTTGCATAATTTCCGGAACAAGTGCAGGAGCCCTGGTTGGTTCACTTTATGCTGCAGGCGTAAAACCCTTACAGATTCTTGAAGTGGCAAATAATGTCAAGTGGTACAACCTATTAACTACAAGTTTCGCAAAAGATGGCATTACTAATCTGGGATTTCTTGAAAATCTGTTAAACCGGTTTATTCCAGAAAATGAATTCAAATATTTAAAAATTCCCTTCTTGGTGACTGCCACAAATATGAATTCCGGGGCATTGGAAATATTTGAAAAAGGTGAAGTGCATAAGCCGATTTTGGCTTCATGTTCGGTACCTGTTTTGTTTAGACCGGTTTCTATGAATGGCAGCAAATATCTTGATGGTGGAATTGTTATGAATCTTCCAGTTAGCCCATTAATCGATCGCTGTGACATTATCATAGCCTCAAACCTGTTTCCTTTAGTGCCCAGGAGCGATGATGATTTAAGCAGTTTTGGCAACATAATGACCAGAGTTCTTGAGGTCACGATCAGCAATAACACCAATGTTGAGAAACTTAAAGCGGACATCCTGATAGAATCGGAATTGATCAACAAATACAACCGCTTCGAACTTAGTTTCAGTAACGAATTATATGAATTGGGTTACGCAGCCACGATGGATGCATTAAAGTCATCCACTGTAATCCCATAGGGCCAAATAGTTTAAGTAGTTTTGATGAAAATCCATCAGTACATCTCAGCAAGTGAAGCGCATTCATCTTCGAACTTGACTTCAATATTTTGTTTAATGGTAGTAGCCAAACGAAGGCCAAAATAATCCACACTAATCGGAAATTGTTTATGCATCCGTTCTACGAGTACGCAAACCTCTACTTTTTTAGGAATTGTGGACATAAATGCTTTAAAACCAAAAAAAATCGTCCTGCCTGAGTTGCTTACATCGTCCACAATAATGCACACACTTTTGCCAATTACATTCTTATCTATATCTAACTCCACTTCTTCCTGAAGCGGGGCTGCGGCATTAATTTTTAATCGGGCGAGAATTACAGAAAGGTTACATAGATCCTGTAATTCCTTTTGGAGCATCCTGGCTAAAAAATAGCCTTTTTGGTTTACACCCGCCAAAACAATTGACTTTTGGTCGGCATGGCGTTCATAAACCTCCATTGCCATTCTTCTAATTTTTTTCTCTATTTGCTGCTTATTTAAAATTATCATGTTATTTTGAGCGCTTAAAGTAACCCGGTTAACTTGCTCAAAAATACGTTGTAAACTGCAATTATGATTCAAATTCTGATTTTCCTCATCATCAGTGTTTATGTATTTTATAAAGCTACAGGTAAGTTTTATGAAATTTATCAAAATATTAATTTGGGTAAACCACAACCCACTGGAGGGTCATCGTCTGAAAGACTTCGAAACATGGTATTGTTTGCATTAGGCCAAAAAAAAATGTTTTCACGTCCAGTCTCTGGGGTTTTCCATTTGTTCATTTATGTGGCTTTTCTGTTCACTCAATTGGAGTTAATTGAGATTTTGTTGGATGGACTTTTTGGAAAACACCGGATGTTTGCCAGCGTTCTTGGTGGCTTTTATACTTTTCTGATAAATTTTATTGAATTAATATCGGTATTAGCCTTCGTTGCGACGTTTGTGTTTTTGTTCAGAAGGAACATAATTAAAGTCCTGCGGTTTAGGAAACCTGAACTAAATGGATGGCCAAGCTTGGATGCAAACTTGATTCTATTTGGTGAAATATTATTGATCACCGGAATATTTACCATGAATTCAACAGATCAATTGTTGCAACAAATCAACCCTTCCCACTACCCTAGTACAGGAACATTATTTCTTTCAGAAATTTTATCAGAAAATGTTTTTCAAGCTCAATCTGAAGGATTGCTGGTTATTTTAGAAAGGGCTGGATGGTGGCTTCATTTGCTTGTTATTTATGGATTCATCCTATATCTGCCTTATTCAAAGCATCTTCATATTTTTCTTGCTTTTCCAAACAGTTATTTCAGCAATCTGGAATCTCGAGGAAAAATATCAAACATTCCTGTTATTGAAAATGAAGCAAGAGGTATGCTTGGACTGAATCAAAATGATCAAATTGAAGCTTCTGAATCATTTGGCGCCAAAGACATTTTTGATCTTGATCGTCGAACATTGTTAGCTTCCTATAGCTGTACAGAATGTGGAAGATGCACCTCTGTTTGTCCAGCCAATATAACTGGTAAAAAACTTAGTCCAAGGAAGATTGTAATGGACATCCGCGATAGATTAGAGGAGGTTGGCCGCAATATAAAATTAAATAAGATGGAAAAAGCAACCTCTTATGATGATGGAAAATCATTATTTGACTATATCAGTAAGGAAGAAATTTATGCGTGTACTACATGTAATGCCTGTGTGGAAGCCTGTCCTATATTGATCAATCCTATGGATCCTATCCTTCAGCTGAGACGCTATGACATTCTTATGAATTCAGGAGGTCCTTCGGATTGGTTACCGATGTTTAATAGTTTGGAAAATAACCAATCAGTTTGGCAGCTCCCTGAATCAAGAGATGCCTGGACTACTAAAGCATGAGCCTTTCATAAACAATTACAACGAAAATAAATTATGATACAAATACCACGTTTGTCGGAAGTTGCAACACAAGGTAAGAGCATTGAGGTTTTATTTTGGGTAGGTTGTGCAGGATCCTATGATGCACGGGCCCAAAAAGTTTCATTGGCCTTTGCTCAGATTTTGGAAAAAGCCGGAATCTCATTTGCAATTCTCGGCGAAGAAGAAAAGTGTACTGGAGATCCAGCAAGACGTGCAGGAAATGAATTTTTATTTCAAATTCTTGCTCTTCAAAATATAGAGACACTCAATCAATATCAGGTTAAAAAAATTGTTTGTACTTGTCCTCATTGTTTCAATACTTTGAAAAATGAATATCCAGAACTTGGTGGCAGCTATGAGGTTTTGCACCATACTCAGTATCTTGACGAACTTATGGAGTCGGGAAGAATAAAATTGAAAGAAACAAATTCGGAAACTGTTAGTTATCATGACTCCTGTTATCTTGGAAGGGTCAACAATGAATACGAAGCACCAAGATCATTGATTCATCAATTAAAGATGGATATACGTGAAATGAAACGATCCAAAAAAAATGGTTTATGTTGTGGTGCAGGAGGTGGTCAGATGTTCAAAGAAGATGAACCAGGTAGCAAAAGAATCAATGAAGAAAGAATTGAAGAAGTGATTGCAAACGGAACTAACAAAGTGGTTGCGAATTGTCCTTTCTGTATAACCATGTTACAGGATGGAATCAAATCTAAAGATCAACAAGATGAAATTATGGTTTATGATCTTTCTGAGCTAATCGTTGAAAAAATGCAAGAATGATGGATTTGATATCTTTTCCCGATAATGCCAAAATCTGGATTTATCCTTCTGCCAATAGATTTGAAGATGACTTACTAAAGGACATTCAATTACGAATACAAACGTTTACCGCGCAATGGGTAAGTCATCAGAAGTCATTGAGAGCCACAGGCGGAATCCTTCATAATTATTTTGTAGTTCTTGTTGTTGATGAATCTGGAGTATCGGCCTCCGGGTGTTCTATAGATGAATCCGTATCCTTTATAAAAAATCTTGAAACAATTTATCACACGGATTTTTTTAACCGATTGAATTTTTATTATATCGATCAGGAAGAAATTAAACTAGTTGCAGCAATGCAAATGTCAGAATGGTACCAAAACGGAAAGATTAATGATTCCACTTTGTTCTTTAATACTTTGGTGCAAGATAAAAGGCAGTTTATAGAAAACTGGCTCGTCCCATTAAAAGATTCATGGCAGAAGAGATTTGTTTAATCGTACAGCTGACTATATCTGTCGAATTTAAAATCCATTTTTATCCATTTTGACAGATCTTTGATTCATGATTAATAGAATTAAAAATTGGCTAGGCATAGAAGGGCCCAAGATAAAGTTTCAAAAGGAAGTTTTGAATGATGACCATCAACTAATAGGCAGTCTTTCTATCAGTACAGTAAACCCTTCGACCATACTTAACATCCAGATCGTTTTAAAAGAAAAGTACAATTCCGGCAGAAGTAGGCATTCAAGAAACCAAGAATTCATTCTTGGCGAAATGTACATCAATGAACCTTTGCACCTTGGAGCAAATGAACAAATCATCATCCCATATTCATTAGACTATGAAAAAGTCAAGTCCGGTTTAGATAAAATAGAAGATAAAAATTTGTTGTTAAAACCATTAACCGGAGTTATCAGAATGATACGTGGAACTCAGTCCACATATTTTTTAGAAGCACTTGCAGAGATCAAAGACTCGATGGTTCCTGCAGTGGATATTCAAGTATTGGAAAAATTAAAATGATCCATTTTTCTATTTAAAGTCCATCTCACCCTCTAAAAACACATCCGCTACTAGGGGTCTCAAATACCCATATTTCTTTAAGGAATGTTATTTCTTTTTTGATTTGCTTCCATATCCATATGGCAATATGTTCTGCAGTTGGATTTTCGAGCCCCACAATATCGTTAAGAAATTTGTGATCCAAAGTATCCTTGACAGGCTGAAAGGCCTTATTTATATCTTGAAAATCAATTACCCATCCTAAATGAGGGTCTAATTCCGACTCTACTACAATTTTTATCTTGTATGTATGGCCATGCACATTCTGACATTTATGTCCTGCAGGAACATTGGGTAGTCGGTGAGCACAATCAATGGTAAATTCTTTGAAAACTTCTACCTTACTCATGGTCTTCGAGTGTTCAATTTTGAAAATGGTTTAATTTGGTATGCTTGATGTGGGATCTGAGGTATTGATGCATGGGCCAATATAAAATTGACCATTGACCTTATTTATTTTCTTTATTTTTCTCCATCAAGTCTTTTAAAACTTCTTCATCTGTTTTTCCTAAATTCTGGAGCAACATCTTTGCGTCTTTGGCAAACTGATTTTCGGGATATTTATCTAGGAATTCCTGATAATATTTTGCAGCATTTGTTGAATCGTGAAGAGTTCCATCAAACAAAAACCCTTTCATAAATAAAGCAACCGGAGATCGTTCGTGGCTAGGGTATTTTTCAATTAACCAATCATACAACGCAAAACTTTTTTCAAATGTTCGGAGGGTATTGGAAGTCTCAGCAGCTTTGAAGATAAATTCAGGTGTCTGTGGATCTTTAGGCATTACCATTGCATATGCTTCACAAGCGTCGACATAATTCATGGCATTACGTTGGTTAAAACCCGTAGCTGTGTCTGCAAAAATTGATCTTCCAATATCAAGAATGTAGTCTTCTGGCGATACTACCTTTGGTAATTTTGATTTCAGCTCTTCTGTCTTGGCATCACCGGAATACGTTTTCAAATAACTAAGGGACATAACATCTGCTGTAACATGCCTTCCAGTTGCGTGGAGCAGATTTATCATTTTATATATATTGTCCTTGGTATCAGGCCTGTCAGGATAATTTTTTACAAGGTTATTTAAAAATATTACCTGTTGATCTTTCTTTGCCATTTTTTCACTGGCGTTTGATGCTTTGAGTAAAATTTCACTTACATCTGTATTTTTCTGTACGGTCTGTATGATTTCGAGATATTTTGTTACCAGCTTTTCGTAATTTTCTTCATTAGGTGTAGTATTAAAACTACTTTCAAGACCTGTCAATGCCGGGTCATGGATACCTGAAGATTTTTTACAAGACCATGATATAGAAGCCAGTATAAACAGAAGGATCAAAGCTTTATGCATAAGAAAGTATTTAAAGCAAAATTAAAACATTCAACTCATTTATAGTCAATATCTTACAAATTAACATACTATTTAAACATGTAGCGGTTGATGCTGTTTTCATACACATGAAAATATCTGCATTTTGGTTCAGGAGGGACTTAAGACTTTTTGACAATCATGGACTTTATGAAGCTATTAAGTCCGGTAAAAAGGTTCTTTGTTTTTTCATTTTTGACCGCAACATATTGAACGATTTGCCTGATAAAAAAGACGCAAGGTTTCATTTTATTTTTCAGCAAGTAAGGCAGCTTAAATTACAATTAAACAACATAGGTTCTGACCTAATGATTGCCTACGATTACCCGGATAAGGCCTGGGTTAAATGGATTACACAATTTGATATAGAGGCAATTTTTTTAAATCGGGATTATGAACCTTATGCAGTTCAAAGAGATGATTTACTAAATGAAATATGCCATAAAAAGGGAATTATATTAAAAACCTATAAGGATCATGTTCTTTTTGAGAAAAGCGAGGTACTTAAAGAGGATCAAACGCCTTACACAGTTTTTACTCCTTATAAAAGAAAATGGCAAGAAAAGCTAAATCAAATTGGCGATTCTGAAGCTTTTATCCATTACCCTGTTGAAATGGAAGGTCGTCATTTCTTCCCTTTGGAACCAACCCCATTACCTTCCATGGAATTCATGGGATTTTTTCCCTCGGACCAATATATCCCTGAAGCAAAGGATTGGCAAAGAGTCCTGTCTAAATATTCTACACAAAGAGATTTTCCTGCAGTGGATGGCACAAGCAGGCTTGGGATTCATTTGCGATTTGGGACTATAAGCATCCGTGAGGTAGCTCGCAGAGCTTTTAAAATTTCAGAAACTTTTCTAAGTGAACTTGTCTGGCGCGACTTTTATTCCATGATATTACAAGCATACCCAAATGTAGTAGGTCATGCGTTTAAGCCTCTATATGACCGCATTAACTGGTTGAACTCAGAGGAAGAATTTAAACTATGGTGCGAAGGCAAGACAGGCTATCCTTTGGTTGATGCGGGAATGCGAGAATTGAACGCTACAGGATTTATGCATAACAGGGTAAGAATGGTCACGGCAAGTTTTTTAGTAAAGCATTTACTTATTGACTGGAGATGGGGGGAAGCTTATTTTGCAAATAAACTGCTTGATTTCGATTTGGCCAGCAATAACGGGGGATGGCAGTGGGCAGCAGGTTGTGGGACGGATGCAGCGCCGTATTTCAGAATATTCAACCCAGAGGCACAGCAAAAAAAATTTGATCCAAAATTTGAATACATTCAAAAGTGGGTACCAGAATTCAACACTCCAGCATATCCGACTCCAATAGTTAACCATGCAGAATCTCGAAAAAGATGTCTTGAAGTATACAAACTTGCACTTTCTGATGGTTAAGTTTTATCGTATTTGGTATAAAATTGGCCAAATCATTTAATTTTAGGCAATGAATAAACTAAAAGTTCTTTTTTGGCTTGCGTTGATTCTTAGTGGGTGGATAGCTTGTAAGGATGAAGGACAAACTTCAGTCATCCCCACCATAAAATACCTCAGTACGAATAAGAAAATCATGAGACAAGGTGATTTGAATCAGGATTCCATATGGCTGAACTTTAGTTTTACGGATGGAGACGGAGACCTGGGATTTGGCTCAAGTAGTGGGAACCAGGACATTTTCCTTATCGACACGCGCACCAACCAACTCCAGGATGCGTTTAAGATCCCGGATTTGCCGGAAGCTGGTGGAAAACCAATAAGTGGCAATGCATCAATTCTTATTTATACAACTTGTTGTCTTTTCCCTAATAACATTCCTCCCTGCTCTAACCCAACTCAATTTCCTGTCGACTCTATTAGATACGAGCTATACATTAAGGATCGTGCCGGACACGAAAGTAATCATGAGTTTAGTGATTGGATTGTGTTGATGTGTCAGTAAAATCAAAGAATTAACTGTATTTCCTTTTTGATTGCATTCAGAGCCGTTTGAATTCCGACTTCTGCAGTTTCATTTTTTTGGTCTAAAAGAATTTGAGAAAATTGTGAAATCTCCAAGTTTTTAGTGTTTTCATTTATTGATGAGTCTAATGCATAAAGTACTTCATTCTTCGCAAAAAGGATTATTTCCCATAATTTGTCGCTGACATATATCTGTTGTACCATATTATGTTCAAATTCCTGATGTACGCTGATCATCAGAGTCTTAATCCATAATTCAGGCGTAAAATCTTTAGTGGAAAAGCGCATAACCAGGTTTTGCAACCTTATTCTCTCTAGAAAAAGAGCCAAGCGCTCATAAGACTGAAGTTTGATGGGCAGGCTTTGGGCAACATTAGCAGATTTTGTCTCAGAAATACGCTTAAACCTTTCGAATTCAAAATACTGTCTCAACATGTAATATACTACCGCAAAAACTGTTAGGGCAGGAATAGTTAATTTAAAAATTTCTAATACAGTCTCCATAATCAAAGTTGAAATGCGAAGGTACAGTATTGGTCCTATTCTATACACAAGAGAACATTTTTCTGTACTTTTGTGTTAATATTTGAAATACAAGCAGACATGGAAATCTTAACAGAAACGCCTGTAATCATTACAGATTCGGCAAGAATTCAGTTAGAGAAAATTAAAACAGAACAACAAATACCTGACATACATGGACTTAGAGTTGGGGTCAAAGGCGGGGGTTGTTCCGGCTTTAGTTATGTACTCGGCTTTGACACTCTTAAAGAAAATGATCAGGAATATATGATCAATGGCATAAAAGTGTTCATGGACCCAGCCCATGCATTGTACCTTGTCGGCATGCAAATCGAATGGGTAGAAGGTCTAAACAATCGCGGTTTTTCATTTGTAAATCCAAATGCAAAAGATACTTGTGGTTGCGGACAGTCATTCTCTGCCTAATCAGCCCGCATCCCAAACCAAATGAAAGACATTTTTGATCTGATCTCAAGGATATTTTTATCTGCTATTTTCCTTTTTGAAGCTTTTACTTCCCTTAAGTTTTTTGAACGCACCAAGGATACCATGACAGAGTATGGTCTTCTCTGGAATCAGGACTTCTTACTGATATGCACCATTATTGCACTGACTGTGGGTGGTTTATTTTTATTGATTGGTTACCGGCCAGCATTTGCGGTTACTTTGTTACTTATGTATTGGGTTCCTGTGACTTTTATAGTTTATTCCTTTTGGGATGATCCTCCGGCCAAACAAAATCTGCATTCCATTTTTTTTATGAAAAACATTGCAATCATAGGCGGACTCATGCACGTACTCATTTATGGCACAGGTAGATACAGTTTTAGAAGATTGTTTGGCATGACTAAATTACCCAAAGAAAGTTGGTAATGGTCAAGACTCGTTAAATTTAATTTATGCCTCATTTTAATCTTTCCTACCTTCAAATGCTTGGTTTGACGGTTTTTCTATGGATAAATTCTATGGCAATTCAAGCCCAGAGTACTTTTGAATTTACTGTGGATACGATTAGACTTCCAGATTGGCCAGCGTTGCATTCTTTCAGTTTTGGCGTATATCAAGACAAGGTTTATATTTTTGGCGGTAGGATGGATGGCATTCACGAAAAAGAATCCGGATTCCAAAAAAGTGGCGCCAATGAAAAATTATATGTTTGGAATACACTGAGCAATCATATCTCAAACTACGATTTATCTACACTTCCTGATTCCATATTATTACCATTAAGTGCAACAGGAACCTCTTTTGTCCAAAATGAAAACCAATTGGTAATTATTGGCGGTTATGGCCAGTCAGAATCCGGAATTTACGATACTTACCCAAGCTTGATCCATATTGATTTGGAAATCCTGGATCAGGTGGTCAACAATCAAGGAGTCTATACAGACGCCATTAAACAAATTTCTAATTCAAAATTCAGAACGGCAGGGGCTCAATTGCAATACCTGGATGGCAAATATTATTTGGTTGGTGGAAACCTATTTGAAGGAGAATATAAAAGCAATTCAGGGCAAGTTAAACAACAGTATTCTGAAACAGCCACTATATTTAGCTTAATAAATGGGGCTAATTCCTTAAGGGTTAATTTTGAATTTGAATACAGAGATGAATTCAACTTTCATCGGCGAGATTACAATATGGTTCCATTTGTAGTTGCTCCGGGTCTGGTCAAATTAATGATATTCTCAGGTGTTTTTCTAATTAATGAAAATCGGCCATTCATGAACATTGCTTTATTGGATAAGAATGGGTATGAGGATGTTTTGAATTTTAACCAAAGATTTGCTCATTATCACTGCAGTAAAGTGGGCGTTTATAGCCTTTCTGCATCCGAAATGTCAGAGATTTTTTTTGGTGGAATGGCCGAATATTTTATCGATTCTACTGGAATTTCAGCCAGAGACCCTTTGGTCCCATTTGTAAGCACCATTTCAAAAGTAAGTAAATTGAATGATGGAAGTTATAAAGAATCATTTTATGCAAACCAAATGCCGGGATTTTTTGGTACAAATTCTGAATTTTTAATTCATCGCGACATTCCATTATACGCTCCAGGCATCGTAGACTTGGATAAAATCAAAAATGACACTGTTTTTTTAGGTACCATATTCGGAGGAATTTACAACCCTACAACAGATCCAAATCCATGGCAAAATAATAAAGCTCGCTTGACAAAAGCTAATCCATATTTACTCAAAGTACACGTAATTAAAAATGCAAACCCAAATTCCAGCAAATGGATTCAAAAGCATTCTCCAAACAAAGCATTATTTCGAGTGTCTCCAAATCCTGCCAAGGATAAATGTCTTTTAAATATAGATGGTCTGACTTGGAGCCAACTATCCGTTTGGCTTATTGATCCAAACGGAAAACTATTATTTTATAGCAACTATTCTGACCAGACTTTGCCCGTAATTCACATTAATCATTATCCTAAGGGCGCATATATTATTTATGCTATTGCCGATAACAAATATTTTTTTAAGTCGGAAGTTATTAAACAATAGGTTTTTAGTTCATTTTTTTGAAGTTGGATATAGCCTCTCTGGTGTAGTCACTTAAAACCAGTCTACCGGAAATTTCAGCCCGTGCGGGAAGCAACTTAGTCCAATGTTCAGTGTTCTCCCAAAACACTTTTTTAAGTTCATATAATGCGAGTGGATTTGAGCTTAAAAGCAGCTTGGAAAAATGGTCGATGTAAGCATCCAACTGCTCTGTATTTTCAAAAACTTCCTGATACAAACCTTTATCCTTGGCCCATTGTGCTGTCTGCCATTCCGTTGCATTTAGCGCCATTTGAGAAAAGGCAGCTAAGCCAATCTTTCTTTCCACCGCAGGACCTATCACAAATGGCCCAATGCCAACAGCCAATTCGCTGAGTCTAACCGATGCATATTTACTTGCAAAAACATAATCACATCCAGCAGCAAGTCCTACCCCTCCACCAACTGATTTTCCATGAATGCGTCCTAAAATTATTTTTGGTGAACGCCTCATCGCCAGGATTACATTGGCAAATCCCATAAAAAAAGCTTTGCCTGTATCCATATTTTGGAGAGAGGATAATTCATCAAAACTAGCCCCTGCGCAAAATACCTTTTCACCGCCACTTTTTAAGAGAATAATAGGACAATCAGAAGTTGTAGATATGTCGTCAATGGTATCTACCAGTTGACTCAATATGTCTGAAGGCAAAGAATTGCTTTGTTCCGTAAAAAATTCAATGGTCTCAAGCTGGTCTTGACGGTATCGTTTTACATAATTACTCATAACTACAAATTAATGCACTAAAGCAAAGGTAAAAATCTAATCCCGATGGCGCCAACTTTTAAATTCACCATTTGGAATTTTCCAATCAGCTGGCATTTCTCTAAGGGGTTCAGTTTCTTTCAAGTGCTCTAAACAATCATGTGCCAATTGTTGATATAATTCGGTCCCTTTGGTTTTCCAAAGGATCATTTCGTCAGAAACATCTTTGACTTTTTTGGCAGGATTCCCAACAATTAAACTACGCCTACCGAAATTGGATCTTTCTTTAATAAAACTCATTGCCCCTACTATACATTCCTCCCCTATTTCACAATCATCCATAATCACGGAATTCATTCCGATCAGAGAGTTTCTTCCGATTCTTGCGCCATGGATAATAGCACCATGACCAACATGCACATTCTCCTCCAGGTGCACAGTTATACCCGGAAACATATGCACCATACAATGTTCCTGAATATTACAGCCATCTTCAATCACTATCTCTCCAAAATCTCCCCTCAACGCAGCAAACGGACCTACATATACATTTTTGCCAATTCTTACGCACCCTGTAATTGCAGCTAAAGGATGAACAAAAGAACTCGAATGGACATAGGGTTTAAAAGATTTGAAAGAAAAATACATGCCAAAAAAAATTAGTTAATGATGGTGAAATTTATAAATGGTTTTAATTTATCAAAATGTCTATGCAGGTCAGCACACAAATTGTGAATTTATTTGGAGAGGATGGATTTGATTGTCTGTCAGATGTATCTGGTCACCGATATAGAAATAATAACAATTGATATAAATGTGCAAGTGGTGTAATTTTTTTTAGGCTTAATGACATGTGGTATATAACAATCTCATACACCCCTTATCTTGTGTGAAAATACGGAATGTCATGATATTTTTTGAAGTAGATTTTTTAAATTTTTTAGCCGATCTTGAAGTGAACAATAATCGGGAGTGGTTCAATGCAAACAAGAACAGGTTTAAAACTAAGGTTGAGACTCCATTTCAAACATTTATTGAAAGAATGATTGTTTTATTACAAAAAGAGGATCCAAGAATTAAAATGACAGCTAAAGAGTCTATTTTTAGGATATATAAAGATGTCAGGTTCAGCAAGGACAAATCTCCATACAAAACCCATATGTCTGCTTTAATATCTGCTTTTGGCAAGAAGGAGATAAGCGCTCCCGGTCTTTATCTGGAGTTTAGAGCGGATAGTTTTCACATCTATTCCGGAATTTATGAACCAGGCCCAGAGATCCTACATAAAATAAGAACTTATATAGCTACCCATCTTAACGAATTTAAAAAGCTTTATTTATCCAAATCATTTATTGAAAGGTTTGGTGAAATCAGGGGAGAAAAGAACAAAGTAATATCAAAAGAAATCAAAGAATTGGCAGCCATTGAACCATTACTGTACAATAAAGCATTTTATTATACTTGTGCTTTTGATTCCGAACTTATCCTAAAAGATGGATTAGAAAAGTTAATCCTTAAGGTGTATAAAGATGCCAAGCCAATGAATGAATTTTTAGAAAATTCATTGGTTTGATCCTAATGCAGCTGCTTCATCGATGTCACTTTTGATGTCACGATTGATGATGATTCCTGCATTTAATTCAAATCCAAGAATAAGTATTAGTACATTTATTCTAATCCAGACTAATGTTATTATTAGAGCAGAAATGGCTCCATATATCTTATGGTAAGAGGAGAAATTTTCAACAAAGTACCCGAAAACAACAGAGGTAAGAATCGATGTTGTTGTAGCAAAAATTGTACCCGGAGAAAACCCTTTCATCGGCTTACGCAATGCAGGACCAAATCGGTAAATTAAATCTATAACTGTATAAAAGAGTAAGATGATAATCACGTATTGCAAAAGCTTTATGCTTAGCGCGGCTAAAGTTCCCAATTTTAGCAATCCAAATAACCAATTAAATATATAACTCCCCATAATGATCAGCACTATAGAAAAGATCAATAGAATACTCAAAAGAAAAGTGAGCAATAAAGCTATCAAATGTTTCTCTATCCAGCTTCTTTTGCGAAAGCTACTTCGGTACGTTTTGTCAAACCCGCTCATCATGGAAAGAATTCCATTAGAAGCAAAAAAAACAGCCAGAATAAATCCAATTGAAAGAAAACTTTTGTTTGCTTTAGGTCGTATCGCCCCAACAATATTTTTCCAAAGATAGTCCTTAGCGCCTACAGGCATTATAGAATTAAGAGAATTTTCTAAAGTTGTAAAGAAATCCCAACTCTTTGGTAAATATGCAGTCAATGTGAACAAAAATATTAATGTTGGAAACAAGGCAAGAAAGAAATTATACGACATGGCACTGGCGCGGGTTTCCAGATCATTTTTCTTTAATTCAAAATTTATAAATGAAAGGGTCGTATATATACTTACACCATAAAAACCAGGAAGAGAATGAGTCTTTGACCATTGTATCACTTGTGCAAACGGCCCAAAATCTAACAAAGCCTTTTTTATTTTATATACACCCTTAATCAAAGTATGATTTTAATTTGTCCACAATAACTTCAGGAGCATTAACCCGTTTTTTGGTTTTTATATCGACAAAACAAAGGGTTACCTTGCCTTGATTGGCTAATTCGTTTTGTTCATTAAAAATTTTGGTTTCAAACTCAATGGTTCGTTCAGGCAAATGCAAGATGGTAGTCTCCAATATCAACAATTCATCATAGTAACATGGGCGCAGATACCTTACATTCATATTCATCACCGGCATAAAAACACCCAATTCATCCTCCATAGATTTATAGCTTAAACCCAGAGATCGCAGTGCTTCTACCCTACCGGTTTCGTAATAAAAACTATAATTTCCGTAATAAACATAAGCCATTCGATCGGTCTCAGAATACCTTACCCTGACTTGTGTCTGGTGTTTAAACATACTCGCTGATCTTTTGACGGATAACTGGACATGACATACAATGTGTTCCTCCACGTGCTCTTGAAAGCTCACTGGATGGCAAAGTGATGATGGTTTTCTTTAATTCAGATGGCTCAATGCTACCCCCTTCCACCTGGCGGAGGAACTCATTTGCGTGAATAACTGAATAACCATTATTGCGAAAGGCTTTCTCAGTATTAGGATTACGGTCGTATGTTAATGCTACGCCAGGACGAATGGTCAACAAATTACATCCATCGGTCCATTGTTCTCTTTCCTGATAAGGAGATTCACCGTCCCCACTCCAAATAAAATTGATTTCAGGACTTATTTCTGCATGAAGAAAATCCAATACAGAAGGATACTCGACCATTTCACCAGATGAACGATGTACAGTTACATATGAACCAAGACCGTCCTTCACTATGGGTTTATAGCCTACAAAATCTAAATGGTCAATTTGCGTAAATAGTGTGTCAATGTGCATAAAAGAGCGTTCTTTGGGCACATCTACTTCTACAATATTTTTGATCAATTTTCTGTCAAATAGAATTTTCTTCAAGGTATTCAAAGCATGATCCGTTGTACGCTCACTGCTACCTATGAGTAAATAATCTTCATTTAAAAGCATCAGATCTCCTCCTTCTATAGAAATAGGCTCCCCCTTTCGTGAAGGCGGAAAATCATTGATTAGATTAAGGTTTATCAGGCGGTCATCCGTTAGCAAGTTTGAAAACTGTGGATGGGCATAGATGAAAAAACGTGTAAGGAGGTTCTCGCGATGTCTTACTGATTTGGATGCCTTTGTGATGACCACATGATCCTTGATGGTCAATGCAATATCCCTCGTAAAAATAAAATTAGGTATTGGATCAAACAAAATGTGATCCTCAGGGTAATTATAGCCTGAAATCAAAACCTCTGCCAGTAAACCATGATCCATGTCATTTAGTGATTTGATGACACTGCCTGGTAATTCTTCCCATTCAGCCAACTTCTGTAAAAGCTCCTCCTTAAGTGGCACACTGGCATCCAAAGCTTCCCTAATCAGAGTCTCTGTCTCCAGAACATTCTCATCTCCAATAAACATTCCTAACACATTGGTAAATATCTTATGCTCCCTTTGCATTGCTGGTAGGTAAACAATGTCATCAAATAGCAACTCCCCTGCTCGCTTGGGGCTGATTCTGTCAATCCCTTCATCAGGTGCATGGACAATAACTTTTTTCAAAGGCATGATTTCTGAATCAACGTATATTTCTTTCGACAATCCCATATTGAGGTATTTGCTGCAAATTTAGAGCTTTTCCACTCCAGAACACCTTAACCCTATAAAGGAAGTTAAAATTAACATACAAATCATTGTAAATCTGAAACTTACACCTCAGTATATTCTTTAATTAACCAACACTAATCCGATAGTTCTGATTGTTTGTCCAGTTATTTGGCATCCTTATGGGAACTTTTATGCCTCTGGTCTAATTATGTAACTGCACTGGCATTTTCTAATAAACCAATGCTGTCATTATAGCGTTACATATTTCTAAATCTCCAAATAAATGGGTTTTGTTATTATGTTTATCATTTTCCTTGGATTGGATCTTTATGTATTCCAGGGAATAAAAATCCTTACTGCCGGATTATCGTCTAGTTACCTCAGGACCGGAATCTCGATAGGGTTTTGGATTATATCTTGGGGGTTAGTATTCATGATGATTTATGGTTTCTTTGGCTTTAAAAAGACCCATCATTTTACGTGGATTTCCCGTTGGACATTGAATTTTTTCGTTACCTTACTGGTTACCAAAATCTTTTTCATCTTTTTTCTTTTTTCAGAAGACATCTATCGGTTTTTATTTGGGGTAGGGCAAAAATTAATCGGCCAGAACACTACAGAAGAACAATCCTTTTTTCCAGATAGACGATTATTTTTTAGTCAAGTTGGGTTAATGGTGGCAAGCGTCCCATTTGTGTCCTTTCTTTATGGTATGACTAAGGGAAAATACAACTATAAAATACATTACCACAAATTGTTTTTTGAAGATTTACCAACTGCTTTTGAAGGCTTCAAAATTGCTCAATTTTCTGATTTTCATTCCGGCAGTTTTGATGACCCTCAGGAAGTTGAGAAAGGATTAAAATTGTTACAGGAACAACAGTGCGATGTTATAGTATTTACAGGAGATCTTGTAAACAATACGGCTGATGAGGTAAATCCATATAAGGCAATGCTTAGCTCACTTCATGCTCCTTATGGTAAATTTTCCATTCTTGGAAACCATGATTATGGGGATTATATTGAATGGCAATCTCCAGAAGCTAAAAGCAACAATCTCCGGCAATTGATCAAAAATCACCAAGAAATGGGATTCAAATTGCTCCAAGACGAAAATCATCCTTTTGAGAAAGGAGGCGATAAAATTCATTTACTGGGGGTTGAAAATTGGGGAGTAGGATTCGGCAAAAGAGGGAATCTCGAAAATGCACTTCAGGGAACCAACCCGAAGGATTTCAAGGTTTTACTTTCTCACGATCCGACACATTGGGAAAATGAGGTAAAAATGCACCCATCCAACGTACATCTCACCTTATCCGGTCACACCCATGGCGCTCAAATGGGGGTAGAAATTCCTGGATTTAAATTCAGTCCAGTTCAATTCCGTTATCCACACTGGGCAGGACTCAAGGAAGAATTTGGCAGAATTATTCACATAAATCGTGGCTTTGGTTTTCTTGCATTTGCTGGCAGAGTGGGAATCTGGCCTGAAATAACGGTAATTGAACTCCATAAAAAGTAGGCCAAAGCAATTGAAAAGTGATCTACTATTTACAATCTTTTAATAGTTTAAAATAGGGATTAATATTTTTTTAATTGTAATTTGGGAATTTAGAAATCTAAATTTTGACTTGTATATTTTTTAACATTCAAGTATTTCAAATCAATCCATTCAGAACATTTTAATTCTATTCACTAGAATCAAAATCACATTAATCCCTATTTTATTTTATCCTACTCTTTTTAAAACATTTTGATTCATTTTGTATTTTCAGGAATCTATCAGCATCCACTAAAAACGGAAACCACATAAATTGATTTTCCGGAGATTACTGTTTCAAAAGATTTATTGTCATCAGCACTAAAAATAAGTTGCCAGGTAATCCCATGATCGGCAGATCTAAAAAGCCCTGCATCGAGACTACAATATAAATACTCTCCTAATTGATCAATGTCCTTAATTGCACTAGGCCTGAATTGGACACCATTTTGCATATTTTTCTTTAATAAATCTTGATTAAAAAGAGCATTCGAAAGGCCAGCATCCGCTCTTTGCCAAGTCCTTCCACCGTCAACGGACGTGCGCAATCTGTTTGTTTTTATCCCAAATGGAGCTGATTTCTCCATTCCCCATGGGCCCATTCCACTGGTTATAGCTGTCACCCGACCATCAATCATTCCTGTATAAAAAGCCATGCCATCTTCTGTAAATACCCAGTCCCAATGTTCTCCTCCATTCACTGACTTTAGGACCCCTTTAAAACCAGCGGCAAATAACACACCATCATTTTCCATTAGACCAAGGACCATACCTTCTGAAAAAACCTGCTTCCAAGTTTTTCGGCCATCCGTAGATTTATAGATACCATTGTCACTTGCTATAAATACAATCCCTCCAGGTATTTCAAGAATTGTTCTGACCATTTTGTCGTCGAGAGATTTGTCCATTGGTACCCAAATTGATGTTCCAATAATTTTTTGGTATACACCGTTGCCATAACTTATGGCGTAAGGCCCAGCCCAACCATTTGAAATATTGCTAATGCTTTTACCAAGGACCTGATCAACCTTCCACTGAATTAATTCGGATGTAGCATCACCGCCATACACCCCCTTATCAGTCGCTAAAAGAAGTTCTCCATGACTTTCAAAAGCAGAGTTTATTCCAATACCTTTGGGCAAATTACCACTTACATCTTTCCATGTATTGCCACCATCCAATGATTGAAAAACCAGGTTTGCAGACGATGATTTGTTATTAAATTGTGAATCACACGGACTAAATAAAGATTGCAGTAAATGTATAAAAACTAAAAAATAGACTTGCATATTAAATTTTAAAAGTGAAACAATAGAACAAATCTAAATACAACCATAGCCAATGCTCTATTTGACGTGTAAAACGATGTAACGGAATTGTAAAAGTATGTTGACTTTTATCACCTGCCCCAAAAGCAAGGAAAATCATGGGAATTGGGTCGTAAAAACTTGAATTAATTCTTTATTCAATAACATTTCTGCTAATGATGGAGAAAATAGCCAATGAATCTTTAAAACCTCAATGTCGGTCCCTAACATTAGACTAACTTTGATCTTTTAATTTGTATCTTTAAAAACTATAATGATCGTGCTTTAAACATAAATAATGAAAATAAAATTATGCGTAATCTACCTATGGTCCTTACAATCAATATATGCTCAAAAATTGGATTTAAAGGAAATCATCCATCAAAAAGCAGATAAATTAGAGCCTAAAGTCATCCAGTGGAGGCATGACTTTCATCAAAATCCTGAACTCGCCAATAGAGAATTCAGAACCTCTGCCATTGTGGCCAAACACCTGGAATCACTTGGTATTCAAGTAAAAACCGGAGTAGCAGTAACCGGAGTGGTCGGAATACTCAAAGGTGACAAGCCAGGACCGGTCGTGGCTTTAAGGGCAGATATGGATGCTTTACCGGTAGCTGAAAAAAATGATCTTCCCTTTGCATCAAAAGTAAAAACCACTTACAATGGGAAAGAAACAGAGGTAATGCATGCATGTGGGCATGATGCTCATGTTGCAATTCTTATGGGAGTAGCCGAGATCTTAAGTGGCATGAAAAAGGAATTAAATGGAACCGTCAAATTTATTTTTCAACCTGCAGAGGAAGGTGCCCCAAAAGGAGAAGAATTTGGAGCAGAATTAATGATAAAAGAAGGAGTGCTTGAAAACCCAAAGGTAGACGCGATTTTTGGATTACACATGAAAGCGGATTTGGAAGTTGGTAAAATCGCTTACCGTCCTGAAGGAACTATGGCTGCAGCTTCTGATTTTAAAATAACTGTTTCAGGGAAACCATCCCATGGTTCTACTCCATGGCAATCTATAGACCCAATTGTAGTTGCAGCCCAAATTATCAATAATTTACAAACTATTGTAAGCAGAAATGTTAATCTTATTAATAACCCAGCAGTAGTAACAGTTGGCTCTATCCAAGGAGGGAACCGGTTCAATATTATATCCGAACAGGTAGAAATGATGGGCACCGTAAGAACATTAAGTGATGAAGATGAAGCTTTCGTTTACAAACGCATTCGTCAAGTCGCAGAAAAAACCGCAGAATCGGCAGGTGCTATGGCCTTGGTAACTGTACCATACTCGGTTCATTACCCTGTTACCTATAACCACATAGGACTTACCGAGGCAATGTTACCTTCTTTATACAAGTCTGCTGGAAAAGATAATGTAATTTTGAAGCCGGCAATTACTGGAGCGGAAGACTTTTCATTTTTTGCTCAAAAAGTTCCAGGCTTGTATTTTTTCATTGGGGGACTTCCTGTAGGAAAAGACCCAATCAAATCCGGACCTCATCATACGCCAGAATTTTTTATTGACGATGGGGCTTTCAAAACAGGAGTTACGTCTTTTTGTAACCTTGTTTTTGATTATATGGAAATGAATAAGAAGAAAAATTGATAACTACGAGAAATGGTTTTTGGTGTACATCATAATAGAAAATTTTACATTTCATTTGGCCATATATGTAGGCGTTTAAATATATTGATTTCAAAAATATAAATTAATTTTAACCGATTACAAAATGAAAGTACTTCGAATTATTTTTTTAATTCTGATTTCTTCGCAGATTTTTGGACAGATAAGCACATCTTCACCTACAAGCTCATTTACAGTAAAAGGTAAAGTAAAAAAGGAAAAAAGCATTACATTAGAAGACCTTAAAAAATATCCCAATCAAATACTAAATAATGTAAACACCAGTTGCTCACCAAAAAATGAAGAGAGATCAAATAATGTAAAAGTTGTATTATTAAAATCGGTTCTTGATAGTGTGGAATACGATTATCAAAAATCTCGCAATCTCAACCAATTCTATTTCTTATTTGTTGCAGAAGATGGCTATAAAATAGTTTTCTCCTTCAACGAAATATATAATACAGAAATCGGAAACAATCTTTTTATTGTAACAGAAAAGGATGGCAATATGATGGAAGATATGAATAATCGCATTTTACTTTTATCCACTAAGGATTTAAAAGGAGGCAGTAGAAATATGAAATGGCTATCTAAAATAATTGTCTGTAAGGCCGAATGAGCTTCGAATAATTCATTATTAATATGGGCTTTCAAAATAAATATTCCTGTAATTTTTCACATATTTTATTATATGTTTCTTCCATATTTGAATGTATTATTTAAAATCTAAAAACCTCTTAACTAAAAATATAAATATTTTATTTAAGAAAAATAACAATTAATCATTAAACTAAAAAATTATTTTGGCATTTAAATTCGACATTACCGCTACAACTTTATTTGGGTTGGAAGAAATTCTTGCAGAAGAATTGCGTGCCTTGGGAGCAGAAGACATTGTTGTTTTAAATCGGGCTGTACAATACCGGGGAGATCTTGCTCTGCTTTACAAAAGTAATCTGATGTTGCGCACAGCTATTAAAATTCTAAAACCAATTAAGAGTTTTCGCGCTTTCAATGAGGATCAACTTTATCATCATGTAAAAAAAATAAAATGGGACGCATACTTTAATCCAAATATGACATTTGCAATTGATGGCAGTACTAGTGGAGAGATCTTTACGCATTCCAAATATGCAGCTTTAAAATCCAAGGATGCTATTGCTGACCAATTCAGAGATCAATATAATATTAGACCTTCTGTAGACACAGAGAATCCTGATGTAAGAATCAATGTTCACATTTCTAATGAAGTTGTGCATGTTTCTCTTGACAGCTCTGGGAATATATTGTCGAAAAGAAATTACCGCCTGAACCAAACCGAAGCATCTATGAATGAAGTTTTAGCAGCTGGTATCATCCGACTTTCTGGCTGGGATAGAACATCTGACTTTATGGATCCAATGTGTGGTTCGGGGACAAATGCTATCGAGGCGGCAATGTATGCATACAACATCCCTCCCGGTAAGAAAAGAAGCTTTGGTTTTCAAACTTGGCTTGACTATGATGAAAAACTTTGGCAAGAAATTAAAAATGAAGCAGATGCGCAGACCTTAACATTTAATGGAAAAATCACTGCCGGAGAAATGGACAAAAAAGCATTAGACATTGCTATTAAAAACGCTGAAAGAGCTGGAGTCAGAGATTTAATAAACTTTGAAGAAAAGGATTTTTTCGAAACCTCCTACAATGGTGAAAGAGGGCATGTAATAATAAATCCTCCTTACGGTGAACGGATCGAAGTGGATCAAATTATTGATTTCTACAAAAATATGGGCACAAGATTAAAGCACTTTTATGCAGGTTGTAACGCCTGGGTGATCAGTTCTAATTTAGAGGCGCTGAAGCATTTTGGTCTTAGACCAACAAGAAAAATAAAATTGTTCAATGGTCCCTTAGAATGTAGATTGTATAAATTTGAATTATATAAGGGTAGTAAAAGGAATGGCCCCAACCTGGACACAACGCAAAAACCAATTGGTTCTGATTAAAAGGGATCATAGATTAAAATGTAATCATTTTCAATAAATTTCATTTTAAGAATTAAAACATTTTAGCAAACATGTTTTATTCCATATGCTTTTTGACCGGTCCAAGGTTTTTAATTACTTTGGATTTCTTAATTTTCTCATCATGTTCTTTTTTTCTTTTAGAGATGTACCAATCAAAAAGCTCCTTCTCTTTAATTGGCTTTTGGGCTAAGGTCCGATAAAAACTCCTAATTAAAAGATCCAGCATATCATCGAAATTGGACACTCCATTTTCCTTATAATAATGACTTATTCTACTTCCCTCTTCAAACCCCCAATTAATGAGCATCCAGCGCCCTAAACTAAAATGTAGTTTACTGGCAATACTATCCTCCGGAACGGACAATATTTTAGTTCTTCCATCCGGATCTGTAAGACGCAGGAGTTCCTTCATAGCATCTTCTGTATTTTTAGGAATATAGATATCATCAATTCTGGACATTTTAATTCTTTCATTGTATTTTTTTAAATATGCAGTTGTATCAAAACTCTGAGCATAGTTAAAATCTAAAAAAAGACAAAACAATAAAACACACTTAAATTTGTTCTCCATATTAAATTAATTAACGCAGATCCACATAAAGAAAAAACCAATGAATAATTCAAATTCCCCAATAAAATTTCCACTTTTTGAAATTTTATTGATTGTAGCACTATGTTTATGTTCTTTATGGTATTTCAATGATTTCGTAGCAAGTTTAATTTCCGGACTACTATTTCTAATTTGTATTTTTTTATTGATCATCAGCTTCATTGCCGAATTACTAGAAAAATCAAATATTCCAAATTGGTACTTTCCTTTATTGTGGGGCATTATATTTGTTTCTGCCATCTGCCTACTTGTATTTGGCGCCATTTCAGGATTTAATTTTGACTGGATGAAATTATAGAAATTACTATTTAGGTAATTTTTTAGTTCCGATAAAATCAAGCGAAACTGAATTAATACAATATCTCAGGCCTGTTGGTTCCGGCCCATCGTCAAAAACATGTCCTAAATGGCCATTACACCTACTGCATACTACCTCTACCCTAACCATACCATGACTTTGATCCCTATTTTCTGTAACAAGATAATGCCTAATGGGTTGATAAAAACTTGGCCAACCTGTTCCAGAATTAAACTTGGTGTCTGAATTAAACAATGGCAACTTGCAAGCCGAACAAACATAAACTCCTTTCTCATGATGATCCCAAAATTTTCCAGTGAAGGACCTTTCTGTACCTTTTTCTCTTAGAACGTAGTGAGCCATTTCTGGTAGAGATTTAGCCCATTCTTCCTCACTTTTCTGTATGGGATCTACTTTTTCAGGAATGACAATATTGGTATCAGCAATTACTTGATTTTCGATAATTTGAGCCGACCCTGATTTTTGAACAGATTTAGGTTGGCATGAAATACTGCCCCATGTAAGGGAAGCAGATAGAATAAAGATTAACTTATTGTTCATCCTGAATTTTTTTATCTTGTTTTAGAGCTATTGAAACTATTTTGCGCATTAGACTTTGTATGCTAAGAAAAACCAGATATACAATTACAAAAACGAAAATTATCCAAGAATATGTTTTTACTTCAAAAATAGATTTACCGGTTAACCATTTACCGGAAAAAACCATAAAAGAAGTTACTAATAAAAATCCGTAAATGGAATCCTTGTAATAACGCATCATATCCCTCGAGCCAAAACCAAGAATGGTATTCAAAATTATGTAAAACAAAACGAGAGATGTGCCAATCAACCAAATATCAGAAACTTCAACCCAGGAAAATTTGAAAAAGTTTGTTAGAAAAATAATTATTTCAAAACAAGTCATCAAAACAATGCAAATGACCGCTTGAAATAGTGGAAGGTCTTTAAGCTTTTGATATATTTCCATATTAAAGTCAAGGGATTAGTTCTCCAATTAGATCAAAATGGTCCGCCTGGATAATTTTAACTCTTGCAAAGTCTCCAACCCTGCAATAATCCTTTACAGATATGTGCACCTCATTATCTACCTCTGGACTGTCTGCTTCTGTCCTACCAACGTAATAAGCTTTTTCCTTTTGATCTACCAACACTTTCAATTCTTTCCCAATCTTTGCCTTATTCAGATCAAGAGAAATCTCCTCCTGAATGGACATGAGTGTGGCGGCCCTTTCTTCCTTTACTTCAGCCGGAACATTGTCTTCAAAAAGGTATGCTGAGGTGTCTTCCTCATGTGAATATTGGAAAACCCCTAATCTATCCAATCGCTGCTCTTTTACGAATGTGCACAAATCATTAAAATCCTTTTCTGTCTCACCAGGAAAGCCTACAAGCATTGTCGTCCTTAAAGTTATTTCAGGCAAAATATTTCTTATGTCACCAATTAACCTACGGGTCTCTTCATTTGTAATTTGGCGTTTCATAGAGGCCAATACTGGGTCCGAAGCATGTTGTAAGGGTAAATCCAAATAATTGCAAATTTTTTCTTGAGCTTTCATGGTATGGATAACATCCATTGGAAACTTTGAAGGGTAGGCATAATGCAGTCTGATCCATTCTATACCTTCAACTTCACATAACAGGTTAAGTAGTTTACTTAAGCTCCTTTCTTTATAAATGTCCAATCCATAATAAGTCAGCTCCTGAGCTATCAAAATTATTTCTTTAACCCCATGCTGAGCAAGATTACGAGCTTGGAGAAGAATTTGCTCTATGGGGATAGAAACGTGCTTACCTCTCATCAAAGGAATTGCGCAGAACGAACAAGTTCTGTTACAACCTTCTGATATTTTCAGATATGCAAAATGTGATGGAGTCGTGATTATTCTCTCCCCAATTAATTCATGCCTGTAGTCTGCATTCAACTTTGCGAGCAATGCCGGCATTTCCATTGTTCCGAAAAAAGCATCTACCTCTTTAATTTCGGACTCGAGATTATCTTTATAACGCTGTGACAGACAACCAGTAACGTATAATTTGGATACAATTCCGGTATTTTTTAAGTGGGCATATTCCAAAATTGTTTCGATAGATTCTTCTTTTGCACGATCAATGAATCCACAAGTATTGATAATAATAATAGAAGCTGGATCGGTGTTTGAAGGATTATGCTCTACTTTATATTGATTATAATCTAATTGTGTAATGAGATTCTCGGAATCCACAAGGTTTTTTGAGCACCCAAGGGTAATCAATTGGACTTTTTCCTTTTTATAAGTTTTTGTTTTCAAAAAAAAATATTTGTGCAAAGATATTAAAGCTTTTAAGCTTACGTTATTATCAGGATGAAACAATTGGTAGGCTTCATAGTTTTAAATTTAGTCCTGTTTGCACAGGTTAAGGGACAGTGGGGAGGACAAATTCATGGAGAAAGGCATATAATTTCTGCTTTACCTGCCGGCAGTTCTACAGAATTAGGTAGCGATTATTTTGGATTGTCCGTGGGTATGAATTATTTTTTTCGATTAAAAAATTATCGATTAGAATTTTTACCAGGGGTAGGATTATCCTACGAGTCAGGTAAATTACCTCATGATCAATCCCCTACTTTAGATTTTAAATCTACAGGCCCTCAAGTTTTTAGTCTTATAAATCTTTATCCTTTTGATTTTAAAAATGACTGTAATTGCCCAACTTTCAAAAAAGAGGGAAACACTCTTAAAAAAGGACTTCATCTGATCATAAATCTTGCATACCAGTACAATATCCGAAAATATGCCACTGAAGAACAAAAGATAGGTCTACTATATACCGGTCTGGGTTTTGGTAATGATTTTGGCATCTCGGATCATCTGACATTAACCCCAATGTTAATGTATGAGATAGGACATTTTGATAAACATCCGGAAACATTAGCTTTTCCAGAACTTTCGCACGAAAAAATTACCCTTGGACTGAGAGTATTGTATAATAAAAACAAAGGTAAAAAGAGAAGATATTAAAGAAAGTGAGAAAAAATGTGCCAAGTTACTACTCCGGCAGCCACGCTCACATTTAAAGAATGTTTCGTACCCATTTGAGGTATTTCTATACATGCTTCACACAATTTTAGAACTGAATCAGACACACCATTTACTTCATTTCCAAAAATTAATACATATTTTTCTTCAGCGCTGATTTTTAATTGATGCAAAAGACAGCTCCCCTTGGCCTGTTCAATGGCCATAATTTTATAGCCCTCAGATTTCTTTAATGCAAGATATTCATCAGGATAATCTAAATGTCTCCAAGAAACTGTGTCGGTAGCTCCGAGTGCTGTTTTATTGATTTCCGGATGTGGTGGTTTTACGGTGTATCCTACAAGCAAAACTTCTTCCAGTCCAAAGGCATCAGCAATCCTAAAAAGGGATCCGACATTGTGTCCGGACCTGATGTGATCAGCCATTAAAATTATTGGTACTTTTGGGCTGTTTTTAAATTCCGAAACGGACATCCGTTTCAGATCTTTGGTTGCTGTTTTAATAAAATTCATTGGAAAGGCTTAAATCGTTTGCAAAATTAACAAACTATCAGATCTACGGATCTGTATTACTTTTTTGCGTCCTTTATATTGTATTTTGGGGTTATGAAGGTAGTGGTAATGATCTGATTGAGATTGTTCCTGTTTTAAAAAAGATGCGCCACCCTGAGTTATATCCCAATGATTTTCATATTGGTTTTAATGAGTCTTTATTTCTGCATGAAAGATCTTTCCTAAATAATTTTCTGCACCTGATTTGTGCAGATCAACCCATTCTACTTTTTCTAGCCTATTTTATATGCCTTTACGCATTTATACTGGGTTTAACTAAACTCCTGGAAGTACTAGGTTTAACCAATAATTCCATAAACTTAGTCATACTCCTTGTATTATTTATTGCCCCTTATACCTCAGTAGGCGCTAATGAATTATTTTACAATATGCCTGTTGGTTCTTGTTTTGCAAAAACATTAGCTGTCTGGAGTTTAGTTTTTTATTTTAGACAAAATATCATTATTGCATTTTTACTACTTGCTATTGCCACATTTTTTCAGGTTCTAGTGGGTTTCCAGATTTTTTTACTTATTGGCACTATAAGCTTCATTGAGATTTTTAAATCAAAAAGAATTGAATCCAGAAAAATCTTAGCAGGAATAATATTGTTCTGCACATTGAGTTTCCCATACTTAGTATCGTTGGTTTTTGCCCGGGTTAAACTTCATAGTCATGGATCTGGCTTATTTGATCTGTTGGAATTTAGAATAGGGCATCATTTTCTAATTCAATATTCGTCACTTCATCATGTTATAATATTTTTGTCTTTATTCCTTTCAGGAATAATTCTTTGGTATAAAGTCAACAGAAATATTTTTAAGATTTATCTCTTACAAGGTGCTATAATGTTGATATACATAGTGGGCACTACCCTATTGAAATCTGAAATTATGCTACAAATGCAATGGTTTAAGACAACCATTTGGATCGAATTACTCAGCATTATAGCCTTAGTTCTGTATGGTGAAAAAAAATTAAAAGAAATTTCCTCCGGATTCATAAGATACATCAACTATGTTTTATTGGTAGTGATATTAAGTGTTTCCTTATTTAAACAAAGCAACCGAAAGGATATTTTTAAAGAGGAGCATGTGCTAGCAGATTGGGCCAGGAATAACACAGAAACAAAAAGCCTATTTGTGCTTCCTCCTGATTTTACTCATTTCAAGACATGGTCAGAAAGAAGCTCATGGGTTGACTTCAAAGCAATATCTCATCAAATAGCGTATCTATTTCCATGGTACGACCGCATAAATAGAATATACAAAATCAATATTGAATCAAGAAGGAGTGGCAATAACTTGATGGATCTTGCAAAAGCAAACTACCGAAAATTGGACGAGGAAACTTTAAACTATCTTTTCGATCAACAATTGATTAACTATGTGATATTACCTTCCCAAGCAATATACTCAGATCAATACAAGGTTGTCTTTCATACTTCCTCCTATCTTGTCTTATCAAAAAAATCTTTTTAGTAAAGTTCTGTTTACTTTCCGGTCGGTGCATCACAAAGATTACATTCTCCTTGGAGACAATAAGAATTCAAGAGGAATGCCTAATCGTTCGCGCCAATCTAATTCGCTGTGAGACTTACCTTCAAATTTTAAGGAAAGATATTCGGAAGAACCTTGATACACTGAAAAGAGTATTTCATCCATTCTTAATTGGTAAGGGCTATACCAGGCATCAATGTTTTCGGTCCCATGATCAAAGTATAATTTTGATCCAACTAAATTATTTTTTGATTCCTCAATAATTCGAAAATAGCTTTCTGGTATCTCTTTATAATTTCTGCGTACACTTATAGGCCAATGCGTGGAAATGCAAATGGCCCCACCAAAAATCTGTGGAAACTCCAAAAGTCCATAAAAAGAAATTAATCCACCCATACTTGCACCTCCAATGTAACAATTCAATTTATCTGTAAGGGTCCTGTAATTACTGTCAATATAGGGTTTTAATTCCCGAGTTACAAACTTAAGGTAATTGTCTCCCATTGGTTCTCCACCATATTCCTTTTTAATAATTTTGCGTTTGCTGGTTGGAAGGGCATTATAGAAACGGTTAGGCATATATTCCAAAAACCT
>Ga0075163_10000527_pt1 | contig 48942 bp, 46 predicted proteins | sample JI1023141ADNA_FD_71478 | JGI IMG/M metagenome (GOLD analysis project Ga0075163, IMG submission 71478) | Wastewater effluent complex algal communities from Wisconsin, to seasonally profile nutrient transformation and Carbon sequestration -... | ecosystem: Engineered > WWTP > Effluent > Algae...
TCCACATTCAAAATGAAAAGAATACTACCTCTAATACTTTTTTTAACGATTGCAGTTATGAGTTCAGCTCAGGAAAAATTACTTCAGCATGTAGTATTGTTTGAGTTTAAGGCGAGTGCTAAACCTGAGGACATCAAGAAGATTGAAAATGCTTTCAGTGCGCTGTCAACCACCATTAAAGAAATTAAAAAATTTGAATGGGGAACTAACAACAGTCCTGAAAATCTTAACCAGGGATTTACCCATTGTTTTATTGTAAGCTTTGCTTCCGAAAAAGATCGGGACATTTATTTGCCGCATCCTGAACATAAAAAGTTTGTGTCATTGGCCGGGCCTTTCTTTGAAAAGGTTTTGGTTGTTGATTATTGGCAGCAACAGTGAATCCTGAATAGTAATTAAAAACAACTTTCCATCTTTAATAAAAAAATTATGAGTTTAATCGAAGGAATCCATGCCCGTCAAATCTTAGATAGCCGCGGCAATCCTACTGTTGAAGTAGATGTAGTTACTGAATCTGGTGCGTTTGGTCGCGCTGCGGTTCCGTCCGGGGCATCTACTGGTACACACGAAGCTGTTGAATTACGCGATGGTGATAAGAAGACATATCTCGGTAAAGGTGTATTAAAAGCTGTTGATAATGTGAATAACAAAATTGCCAGCGAGATAGTAGGCCTTGATGTGTTCGATCAGAATCTGATTGACAAAGTAATGATTGAATTGGATGGCGCCGGCAACAAAGGTAAACTGGGTGCTAATGCAATATTGGGTACTTCATTGGCAGTAGCAAAAGCTGCAGCTATGGAAGCTGGCCAATCACTGTATCGTTACATTGGTGGTGTAAATGCAAATACACTTCCAGTGCCGATGATGAACATTTTAAATGGTGGAAGCCATGCCGATAACTCTATCGACTTTCAGGAATTTATGGTAATGCCAGTTGGTGCCGATACTTTTTCTGAAGCCTTGCAAATGGGTGCTGAAGTTTTCCATACTCTGAAAAAAGTATTGCACGATCAAGGCCTTTCTACAAACGTTGGCGATGAAGGGGGCTTTGCTCCAAACATCAAATCGAACGAAGAGGCAATTGAAATAGTAATTAAAGCAATTGAGAAAGCTGGTTACAAACCTGGTTCCGATATTTTCATTGCACTAGATCCGGCAGCTTCTGAATTCTACGATCCTAAGACAAAGTTATACCACTTTAAAAAATCTTCAGGTAAAAAATTGAACCCCGAAGAAATGGCTGCTTATTGGACTAACTGGTCTAAGAAGTATCCCATCATTTCGTTGGAAGATGGCATGGCCGAAGAAGACTGGGCTGGTTGGAAAACGCTTACCGATAGCATTGGCGATAAAGTACAATTAGTGGGCGATGATTTGTTTGTAACCAATGTTGACTTCCTGCAAAAAGGAATTGACAAGGGAGTTGCCAACGCCATTCTGGTAAAAGTAAATCAGATTGGTTCATTAACAGAAACCATCAACGCAGTAAATCTTGCTAAGCGTAACAGCTACAAGAGCATTATGTCGCACCGCTCAGGCGAAACAGAAGATAGTACGATTGCTGACCTGGCAGTGGCTTTAAATACTGGCCAGATCAAAACAGGTTCGGCTTCCCGTTCCGACAGGATGGCTAAGTACAACCAGCTTATTCGTATTGAAGAAGAATTGGGCGAAACGGCTTACTTCCCAGGTAAGAAGTTCTAATTGCACGGGAGAAGGTCAAACCAAAGGCTGTTGCGAAAGTGACAGCCTTTTTTTTGTTCCCCAATTTGGGAAAGATAGGTCTGGGAGAGCCAAATTTGGGATTTCGTTGAAGGCATATTTTCTCATATTCTTCATATTTAAAGGTTTTCAAGGCTTTTTGAAGCTCGTCTGGTTTTTGCCAAAGTATGCCAAAAGGTTTCCATCTAATTGGAGCCTTTCAAGTATGGAAGCAAATATGATGATGGTGTCGTTTGTGTTGTTGGTGGCAGCGGGTGGCTTAATCGTGTTCCTGGTGCGCGAGCAATTTCTGGGTGCCGATTTTCAACACAATCTGGTTGGCGTTTGGTTTAATGAGCACATGAATGTGCGCGTTTTAATCTACGATGTTGATTCCGTGTTTCAGGGTTCGGTTGTGTGGGCCGATAACATGAACAACTCTATTCTGGGTACTCGTGTGTTAGAGAATTTGCGCGTGGGCATGTTTAAGAAATGTAAGGGTTCGTATATCGACCCGCTTTCGGCCAAAGAGTTTGATGTTACCCTGCATTTGAAAAACAAATCGGTATTGAAAGTAACAACCTTCCATAAAGGCACACAGGATGTAGCCTTTGCGCAGGAGTGGAAGCTGATGAAGCCTTAGTCAATATTAAGTAGATAGATTTTAGAAGCAAATCGGGCCTCGGGCCCGATTTGCTATTTAAGCCGGTAAATCTCTATCTTCGTACAACCATTTTTTAAACTTATGCTCAAAAAACTCCCACCAGCATTCAGAAATTTTTATGTCGTTACGGGATTGCTCTTTTTTATCTGGCTGCTGCTGCTCGATTCCAACGATCTTATTTCGCGGTTTAAGATGACAGCCAAAGTAAATAGCCTTGAAAATGAAAAGGAGTTTTACTTAGAGAAGATTAGTGAGGTAGAAAAAGACCGAAAAGAACTGCTCACCAATAAAGAGCTACTTGAAAAGTTTGCCCGCGAAAAGTATCTGATGAAAAAAGAAAAGGAAGATATATTTATTGTTCAGGAAGATTGATTGCAGAACGTTAAACATACATCACCATGAAGAAGGTAGCGGGAGTAATACTATTGTTTGTTTCAATCAGTTCATGGGCGCAACGCGATATAGATGATAATGCGGGATCAACTCTCAAAGACAGAATCTATACTGGAGGAGGTTTGGCATTTAATGGAGGAAGCGATGCGTTTGGAAATCGTTACATTTATTTTGCAGTCAACCCGATTGTCGGGTATATGGTTACACCAAAGTTTTCGGTAGGCACTGGTGTTACATGGCAGCGTTTTGCATACACACAACCTATCAAATTAAATATTGATCAGTACGGAGTAAGCCCATTTATGCGGTATAATTTCGATCAGTTATTTGCTTATGGCGAGTACAACCTAATTAACACACCTGTTTTTCTTGGAACAGGGGAACGTAGGAATTTTGATCGGCTTTTACTTGGATTAGGTTATGCCCAGCCTATCGGGTCTCGTAGCAAAATCAACTTGATGGCTCTATATGATGTGATCTATGATAGCCAGGAGCGGGCCTTTGCCTCGCCTTGGGTGTTCAGGGTTTTCTTTACGCTATAGAAATTCAATCAACTTAAATCCGTCCTACCCACGGGTTAACCATCTGTCCATTTTTTAGTTAGTATCAGTCTAAGGTCTTGTATTTTAGCAGTAATTCAATTTGTATTTTTCTACATCAATTCAATTAATATGAAATCAACAATGACCTTATTGGCTGCATTGGGCTTGTCAACAGCAATGAGCTTTGGCCAAACTGTAACCGATGAAGCTTTAATCAAAAAAGCAAAAGCCATTCACGAACGTGTAATTACATTAGATACGCACGATGATATTGATGTTTCCAATTTCACCACGGCAGTGAACTACACACAACGCCTAAACACGCAGGTTAACCTGCCTAAAATGAACGAAGGCGGCCTCGATGTATCTTGGCTGATTGTGTACACGGGTCAGGGTGAGCTAACCGAAGAAGGGTATGCAAAAGCTTATGCCAATGCAGATGCTAAGTTTAACGCCATTCATAGGTTATGCAAAGAAATTGCGCCTGATAAAATTGAACTAGCGCTAACCTCTGCCGATGTAAGAAGAATTGTAAAGGCCGGAAAGAAGGTTGCGATGATTGGTGTGGAGAATGGTTACCCGATAGGAACGGATATTAAAAGAGTAAAAGAGTTTTACGACCGCGGTGCTCGCTACATGTCGTTGGCGCATAACGGCCATAGTCAATTAGCCGACTCCAATACGGGTGAGCGTGATAATGTATGGCTGAACAATGGCCTTAGTCCGCTGGGCCGCGATGTAATTAGTGAAATGAACAAGTGGGGCATTATGGTTGATCTTTCGCATCCCTCCAAAGCCGCAAACATAGAAGCAATCAATTTATCAAAAGCTCCGGTAATTGCTTCACATTCATCGGCCCGGGCATTGAATGATGTAAGTCGCAATCTGGACGATGAACAATTAGAGTTGATAAAAGCCAACAAAGGTGTTGTACAAACTGTAGCGTTTAAAAGCTATGTGAACACCAAAAAGAATGAAGCGAATGCAGCAAAAGTAAATGAGATTGTAAAGGCAGTTGCTGCCGAAGAAGGTTTTACTGTGTTGGAACGATCCGCTATGCGCGATTTATCAGCAGAAGAACGCACGGCTTACTTTAAAAAGTATGCTGAGATTACCGCCAAGGCAAAACCACGGATTGAGAAAGAAGTAAACCCGGTAGCGCCTCCGGTAAACGTGGCCGACTTTGTTGATCATATTGATTATCTCGTTAAGAAGATTGGTATTGATCATGTAGGCATCAGTTCCGATTTTGATGGTGGCGGTGGTATTGATGGTTGGAACGATGCCTCCGAAACATTTAACGTAACATTAGAATTAGTAAAGCGCGGTTACACCGAAGCACAAATCAGTAAGCTGTGGAGTGGTAACTTATTGCGTGTGTTAGATGAAGTACAAGCGGTAGCGAAGAAAATACAGGCTGGTAAGTTGTAAGACTTATGAGGAGCTCTTATAGAAAGGATGGTGCGAGCCATCCTTTTTTTGTTGGTGAAGTTGCGGATAACAACTATTGGTGTTGTAAATTCTTAAAAAACCTGAAGAGCTGGTTATTTCCCAACCCGTGTGGATTGAAGAACAGCAAGCTTCCATTGTTTTCTTTCGCTTAGTAAAATCACAGTTTCGTTCCAGTTTGCAATACGCTCATTGCCATTGCTGGTAATGGTTGAGGTTAGGTTATAAGTGGCCCAGGCTACATCACCCTTCAGTGTAATATTTATAAATTCAAACGTGTTTATTCGTTTGAAATCCGAAGCAGTATTTTTTGTGATAGCGCGATGAATAAGTGTATCAATAGTCCAGGTTTCACCATATTCATAAAACCGTACATCTGGGGTGCAGTTTTTTCTTAGGCTTACTGAATCCCGATTAGATAACGCTTCAAAAACATTAATTATAGTTTGCTGTATTTCTTGCTGGCTTTTCGAGTGGGCTTGCTGTGCAAGTGTTACAAAGCTCAGCAACATGTAATACGAAATGAGTAGGAATTTCATCTTAGTGGGGTTAAAAACTCTTCAATTTTTGTCGCTACTGACTGATGAAGCATGAAGGTGGACGATTTTCCAATTACGTTTTTCTTTTACCATAATTAGTGTGCGTCTTGATAACGCAGTTACTCCGTCTCCCAGATGGAATGTAACAACCGCAGTTTGCTGGTATAGCTGGATGTAAACATCCTTCGGACTTATTTGTAGTTTCCCTGTATTACTTACGTCCCCAAACTCAGGAAAAATTGTCAACCAAACTTTTTCAATTTCTTGTCGACCTTGTATTCGCCTCGCTTGATTCCAAAAGGGATAAAAAACGGTAGCATCATCAGCGAATGTTTCTTTAAATGCTGACCAATTAAAACTATTAAACGCTGTCACAAAATTATTAACAGATTTTATAACAGCTATTGAATCTTTATTCTGAGCACTTAAATTAAAGTTGATTATCAAATAAAGGATTATTAAGGTAAGTCGGATTTTAATCATATAGTTTATTTTACTAGAGTTTCTATCACAGCTTTTAAATATATTCATCTGTAGGATACTCAATACAATTAAATATTAGTGAACTAATTTCTGCGAATTGGTTTAGTCGAAAAATAAGAATCAAAAATTCACCCCCAAACTTTCCCCCACCACCCTCAAATCTTCCACCACCTTCTCCACCAACGGAATTCCTTCTTTCATTCGTATTGCTTCAAACTCTCTTTCGGGATCGCCCGGTATAACTAAATGATCGTAGCCTTCAGCAGTTTTAGCACTGCGGAAGCGGGTAATCCAATTGTCCATGTGTGCTTTAAATTCAGCCGCAGGACGGAACGCATCTACCCGCATAGCGCCAAAGAAATGACCAATGCCTTCACCAACCGGATCGGCAGGTGGTGCGAGAAAACTTACAAAAGGCGGAACCCACGGCCCATAATTGGCACCACTCAACACAGCGGAAAAAATATCAACCCACGCGCCCAAACAAAAACCTTTATGACTGCCATGTTCACGATCGCTTCCCAAAGGCAACAGTGCCCCACCATCTTTTAATTCGTTGGGATTAATTGAAGTGCTGCCATCTTTTTTCTGAATCCAACCTTCAGGTGCTTCTTTATTTTTACGTTGCAGAATTTCAAGTTTACCATTGGCTGCTGTGGTAGTAGCAAAGTCGGCTATAAATGCAGGTTGCTTATCAGCAGGAATGGCTACACAAATGGGGTTAGTACCGAGCAAGCGCTCAACCGAAAAAGTGGGTGCCACCAACGGACTCGCATTCGTCATGGCTATGCCTATCATATCTTTTTGTAACGCCATCATAGCATGGTAACCTGCAATACCAAAATGGTTAGAACCTTTAACCGCCACCCATCCCGTTCCGGCTACAGCCGCTTTTTGCATGGCTATCTCCATGGCTTTTGGCGCCACCACCAGACCTAACCCGCTGTCGCCATCCACCACAGCGGTGCTGGGTGTTTCATGTACTACTTTGATTTTTGGATTTGCGTTAATACGCTTCGCTTCCCAAAGGCGCACATAGCCGGAAAGTCGGGCAACGCCATGCGAATCGATGCCGCGCAAATCAGCGCTCAGCAACACATCGGCAGCCAGTTGGGCCTCGGCCTCGGGGCAATTCATTTTTCTGAAAACGGCCACAGCAAACTGCCGCAGTTGATCGTAAGGAATAGTTAGTTCAGTCATAGCGCAAAAGTTGCCTGATTCAAGCCAGATTTCAAGATATAATTAAAAATTAAAGATAGGGTTATGGAAAAACTTTTCACCTAACATCTTATTGTCAAAATTCTAAAAATCATGACAAATCAACTTTTAACATCGGCTTTGGTGATGAGTGCGCTGGTAGCGGTGGCTCAACCCGATAAGCCGGTAGATTCAAAGATTACAGATGTTACCGTATTTCTAAACAAGGCCCAGATTTCGCGCACGGTTAGAACGCGTGTGGAGGCGGGTAAAACAAATCTGATTGTAACCGGACTTTCTTCCCAACTCGATCCGCAAAGTGTACAGGTTTCTGGCAAAGGCAGTGTAATTATTCTGGGCACCTCGCATCAGCAAAATTTTTTGAGTGAGTTTAATTTGCCTAAACCCATTCGCATGTTGCGCGATTCGGTAGAAACCCTGCAACGGCAACTGGTGCTGGAGCAAAGTCAGAAAGAGATTCTGAACAAGGAAGAACAAATGTTGTTGAGCAATCAGAAAATTGGTGGCACCAATCAAAACTTAACAGTGGCCGAACTAAAAGCGATGGCTGATTTTTACCGCACGCGCTTAGGCGATATTGTTTCATCGCGCATGAAGCAAGATGAGAAAGTTAAAAAATTGAACGAACGTATCGCTAAACTGAATACACAGATTAATAGCCAGAATGAATTGTATCAAAGAAACACCAGCGAGCTGGTTGTTAGTGTTTCTGCGGAAGCACCAACAACTGTAGAATTACAAGTGCGCTACGTGGTGGCTAATGCCGGTTGGAGCCCGGTGTATGATTTGCGGGCTGTGGATACTAAAAATCCGGTGCAGTTAAGTTATAAAGCAAATGTATTTCAAAGCACAGGCGAGGAGTGGAGCAATGTGAAGTTGAAACTCTCCACGGCTAATCCAAATCTTAGCGGATTAAAACCAGAGTTGAGTTCCTGGTATCTGGATTTTTATTATCCGATAGCGTACGAAATGGCTAAACGTAAATCAATGGCAGGGGCTCCTGCAGCCGCGCTTAAAGCGGAGATGAACGCGGAAGCTGATTTTGAAATGAAGGTAGCTTCTGTGGCTGATTATGTAACTACAATTCAGACTTCTTTAAACACCGAATTTGATATTGCGCTGCCATACACGGTTGCTTCTTCTGCCAAAGCGGTGGTAGTTGATATTCGGAATTACGATATGAAAGCTGATTACATTTATTCGGTTGCACCGAAGTTAGATGCGGATGCCTTTTTGATGGCCCGCGCTACCGGTTGGGAGGATTTTAATCTGTTGCCAGGCGAAGCCAATATTTTCTTTGAAGGAACTTTTGTAGGTAAATCGTTTATCGATCCGAATAACATTAAAGATACATTGGAAGTTTCTCTTGGTCGCGATAAACGAATTATAGTGAAACGTGAGAAGTTGAAAGACCTGACGTCAAAAAACTTTATTGGTTCATCGCGCAAGGAAAGTTATGTGTGGGAAATTTCGGTGCGCAATACCAAAGCCGATGCAGTTAAAATTATAATTGAAGATCAGGTGCCGGTATCGCAAAACACGCAGATTGAAGTAACTACGGTTGAGTTAGGCGGTGCGAAATACAACAAAGATACCGGTAAGCTTACGTGGGAGTTGGAATTGAAACCGAACGAAACCCGCAAATTGGTTTACAAGTTTGAGGTGAAATATCCGAAGGATAAACAGGTTTCGGGATTGTAAAGTAAGTTAGGCGTCATGGCCGCTTCGAGCGGTCAGACGCCTAATCATTTTTTTACTACTTTTAAGTATATTTGAGTAATGGAGAACAAGATATTAAAAGTTGAGCTTGTTGAAATGATTGAACAGGAAACTGATGTTCATGTTTTAGAAGCAATTCATACGTTACTCAGCAGAGTGTCTTTAAACCCTTTGCTTAAGCAGAAACTTACGGACAGGGCTCTAAAAGCAGAAACTGATATTACGGATGGAAGGCTATTTACGTCTGAACAAGTAATAGCACGAACTAATAAGCTGTGAAGGTTTTTTATACCGAACAAGCTCTTGACTCATTGCAGGACTGTCTGGACTTTTTGTCGTTAGAACACCCACCCGGTAAGATCACGGAAATACGAGACAGAATCATTCTCAAAGTTGAAAAGTTAAAGAGTAATCCTTTCGTTGGTCAAAGAGAGGAGTACCTTCTCCATTTAGGATTAGATCACAGAAGAATAATAGAAGGAAACTATAAGATTATCTATCGAGTTATTAATGACATCATTTACATAACTGATATTTTTGATTCACGTCAGGATCCTGCAAAAATGAAATCTTGATTGTAACCAGGCGTCAAGACCGCTTCGAGCGGTCAGACGCCTAATTTGTTAATCTGGCAAGCACCCCTTCCTTCAACGAATAAGAAGAAACCCGGATAGCATCAAATGAATGTATCTGTAAAAGATATTTAATCAGACAACACGCTACCACAATCATCTCCACCCGCATTTCAATCATGCCTGGGATTTGCATGCGCCCGGTCCGGTCTTTTACCAAAAGCTCTTCATAGATTTCATCAAACGCTTTTATAGAAAAAGGCGTTTCGGGAACTTCCGTTACTGGGATGTCATTTCGGAAACAATAAATATCACTCAGCGTATCGAATGTTCCGCTTGAACCAATCAATGTCTTGGGTTGATGTTTTTTCAATTGTTCAACCAACGGTTTTAGTTCTGTATCGAAGTAATTAAAAAGTGATTGAACTTCTTCTGGTAAAATAGGATCGTGCTTTTGAAATCGTTCCAGTAAACGCTGCCCGCCAATTTCAAAACTGTGGCTCCAGCATATCTCAGTCTGATTGGCGATGATAAACTCTACACTGCCACCACCAATATCCATTATAACATGTTTTTGGTCACCCATTGTAATAGCGGCTCTTGCTCCGTGGCAGATGTACTCCGCCTCTTGTATGCCTGATATGATGTTGGTTTTTATACCCGTCTCTACTTCAATTCTCTTGCTTACGTCCGTTCCATTTGCTGCATTGCGCATAGCGCTAGTACCAAATGCTAAAACCTGATTTACATTCACTTCATCAAGAGTCTTTTTAAATGCCTTCATGGTGGTTAACGCGCGACTGATGGCTGCATCAGTAATCAGGTTGCGGTTTATGCCACCCACGCCCAGTTTTACCGGTACTTTTTCGCGATGGACGATATGGAAATTTCCAGCTTCCGTTTCCGCTATCAGCAAATGGAAGGTATTGGTACCCATATCAATAATCGCAACCTTATTCATAGTCGGTAATTCATGCGGCCAAGATACAATCCGGTGGCAACAATTTCTATCTTTGGAGGTAAGTACGATATACTATGACCAAACGAAAAATCAAATCCGAAATCCTTCAACCTAAGTTTGACGAACTGGAACGCAAAAATCAGGAAGCACTTTTAGGCGGAGGCGAACTACGCATTGAACAACAACACAAGCGCGGTAAACTTACGGCCCGCGAGCGTATTCATTTATTATTAGATGAAGGCTCGTTTGAAGAGCTTGGAAAATTTGTGATGCATAGGGCCAAAGATTTTGGTTTAGATAAAGAGCATTACCTGGGCGATGGTGTGGTTACTGGTTATGGTACCATTCACGGTCGGTTGGTGTATGTCTTCTCGCAAGACTTCACCGTGTTTGGTGGTTCCCTTTCCGAAACCCATGCCGAGAAGATTGTAAAGATTATGGATCTGGCTATGAAGAATGGTGCGCCCGTTATCGGGTTAAACGATTCGGGCGGTGCACGTATTCAGGAAGGTGTGGTTTCGTTGGGTGGCTATGCTGATATTTTTTATCGCAACGTAATGGCTTCAGGTGTGGTGCCTCAGATCTCAGCCATCATGGGTCCGTGTGCGGGTGGTGCAGTGTATTCTCCGGCTATCACCGATTTTATTTTTATGGTGGAGAATACTTCGTTCATGTTTGTTACCGGTCCCAACGTAGTAAAAACGGTAACCCACGAAAACGTAACAGCCGAAGAACTAGGTGGTGCTTCTGCACACAGTACAAAAAGTGGGGTAACACATTTTGCCAGTGCTAACGAAGCCGAATGTATTGCACAGATTAAGCAATTGTTTAGTTATGTGCCACAAAATTGTGAAGACACAGTTCCCAATTTGCCTTACGCATCAACGAATGAAAATCGCCCGGCATTGAATGAAATTATTCCGGCCAATCCTAACCAACCTTACGATATGCGCGAGGTGATTACAGGTGTGGTGGATGAAAACACTTTCTTTGAAGTGCATAAAAATTTTGCTGAGAATATTGTGGTCGGCTTTGCGCGATTAGGTGGAAGAAGCATTGGTATTGTAGGCAACCAACCAGCTGCAATGGCTGGTGTATTAGATATTGATGCCAGTGTAAAAGGTGCCCGCTTTGTCCGCTTCTGCGATTGCTTTAATATTCCGTTGTTAGTGTTTGAAGATGTTCCAGGATTTTTGCCGGGAACTGATCAGGAATGGAATGCGATTATCACCAATGGAGCCAAGTTGCTCTATGCGTTTTCTGAAGCAACTGTGCCGCGGGTTACTGTAATTACACGTAAGGCCTATGGTGGCGCGTACGATGTAATGAACTCCAAACACATTGGTGCCGATTTAAACTATGCCTGGCCAACGGCTGAGATTGCCGTGATGGGCGCGAAAGGCGCGTCCGAAATTATTTTCAAGAAAGAAATATCGGAGGCTGAAGATAAAGACGCTAAGCTGAATGAAAAGGTAGATGAATACACCAGGAAGTTTGCCAATCCCTATCGTGCAGCCCATCGGGGTTATGTAGATGAAGTAATTTATCCCGATCAAACCCGCGAAAAATTACTGCGCGCTTTCGCGATGTTGGAAAACAAAGCTGCGAAGTTGCCAAAGAAAAAGCATGGGAATATTCCGTTGTAAAGAAACAGTTTATGACTTTAGATCAAGCCCAACACCAGGTTGACGAATGGATTAAAACGCATGGTGTGCGTTACTTTAGTGAACTCACTAACATGACCATACTAACCGAAGAAGTGGGTGAAGTGGCGCGCATCATGGCTCGCAGGTATGGCGATCAATCCGAAAAGGAATCCGACAGGAATAAAGACTTAGGCGATGAGATGGCCGATGTGTTGTGGGTATTGATTTGCCTGGCCAATCAAACCGGAGTAAATCTTACGGAAGCCTTCCAAAAAAATCTGGAGAAGAAAACGCTTCGCGATAAAGATCGTCATCATCAAAATCCTAAACTGAAATGAAAAAATTTATTCCGGTATTTCTAATCATTCTGATTGTGGGTTGTAAATCAAAACCCATAGCCGAACAGGTTGTATTTGGAAAAGTTTGGACAGGCAATGACAAGCAGGCTTGGGCCGAAGGGTTTGCCATAGTGAATGATTCGATTGTAGCGGTAGGAACACGTTCAGAAATTGAAGATTGGATAGGCACTGAGACAAAAGTTATTGAAGCTAGTACTGAAAACCTGATTGTTCCGGGCTTTATCGATTGCCATACACATTTTATGGAAGGTGGTTTTGCGCTGGCATCGGTGCAATTACGCGATGCCAAAACAAAAGAAGAGTTTATCAATCGCATAAAATCTTTTGCGCTAACCCAACCTAAAGGTGCATGGATTACCAGTGGCGATTGGGATCATGAAAACTGGGGTGGAGAATTACCTTCACGGGATTGGATAGATTCAGTCACTCAAAATAATCCGGTTTGGATTAACCGATTAGATGGCCACATGAATCTGGCTAACTCAATGGCACTAAAACTGGCAGGTGTTGATGATAACGTTAAAGAAGTAGCAGGTGGAAATATTGTACGCGAAAAGCGAGGTAGAGTAACGGGTGTGTTTAAGGATAATGCAAAGTCATTGATATACCCGGTTGTAACAGAACCTACAGATGAACAGAAGGACATGGCCTTGCAAGCAGCGATGAAATATGTAGCCAGCTTTGGTGTCACCTCCGTTCATAATATGGATGGCTACCACGATGTGTTTGAACGGGCAAAAAAATCCAATGCCTTGATTACCCGGATTTATGCGGGCATGTCGCTAAGAAAGTGGCGCGAGTTGAATGAAAAAGTTAATCAGCAAGGTCGTGGCGATAAGTGGTTGCGGATAGGTTCATTAAAAGCATTTGTAGATGGATCGCTTGGTTCACACACGGCTGCATTCTTTAAACCATTTGCAGATACCCCAAAGGATTCCGGGTTCTTTGTAATTCCAGAGCTTGAACTTTACAAGAGGATAAAATCGGCCGATAGTGCTGGCTTGCATATCATGACGCACGCCATTGGCGACAAGGCAATCAATACATTGCTGAATGTGTACGCGCGGGTAATTCAGGAAAATGGTGAACGTGACCGCAGATTTAGAATTGAGCATGCGCAGCATGTTTTGCCAGAAGACTTTCGCAGGTTTGCGGAGTTACAGGTTATCCCCAGCATGCAACCTTACCATGCTATTGATGATGGTCGTTGGGCAGATAAAGTGATAGGCACCGAGCGCAGTAAAACAACCTACGCATTTCGATCTATGATTAATGCGCAAGCCAACCTTGCCTTTGGCAGCGATTGGTTTGTGGCGCCACCCATTCCACTTGAAGGAATCTATGCTGCAGTTACCCGCCAGACTATTGATGGAAAAAATCCTGACGGTTGGGTTCCTGATCAGAAAATTTCAGTGGAAGAGGCCTTGAAGTCATACACGGTGCGTGCTGCTTTTGCTTCGTTTGAAGAAAACATCAAGGGCTCAATTGCTACCGGCAAACTTGCCGACTTCGTTATTCTGGAGCGCGACATTACGCAAGTTGATCCGGTTGAGATTCGAGAAGTAAAGGTGTTGAAGACAGTAGTAGGCGGAAAGATTGTTTACGAAAGGCAATAATCAGCAAATCAGTTCACCGCGAACAAGTCTGGGGATAACCGTGTATTGATCGGGCGTTAAACAATATTCAATGTCCTTTTGAATGTTTAAGCGTTGCAATCTTTTTACGTGTGAGGAAGCGCTCAGAAACTCAACCATATTGTCCTTAGCCTGATTATACAAACGCTGTGCGGCAAGCGGTGCGTCACAATCCGGTTCGATGTGATTTTTTAAACGCTCAACCAAAGCACCGGCAAACAATGTATCTTCCAGATTAACTTTTCCTTTCCAACCGGCACAAACAACCAGAATGTTATTGTGACTGAATAGAAGATATTTGGTGATAGAGGCCAGATTCAGAAAACTACCAATAATAATCTCCTTAGCGGCTTTTGATTTTTCGATGGCTTGTGTGCCATTGGTAGTAGTAAACGCAATTTTTTTTCCAGCTACTTGTTCGCCCATGTATTCAAAGGGTGAGTTGCCCTTGTCGAAGCCTTCTACTTTTTTTCCATCGCGCTCGCCTGATGTGATGTACCCTCTTGATTTCATTTGTAAGCATTCTTCCTGGCTGGCAAAGGGCACAATACGATCAGCACCATGCGCAAAGGCGGTTACCATGCACGATGTTGCCCTTAGAATATCAACCACCACAATGGTGCGGTCTTCCAACTTATACAAGTGTATTAACTCTGGAGTTAAACAAACGTCAATAGATTTCATTTTTTTGATTTGATAATGTGACTATTTGAATATTTGAAAATTCTATTTGGAGTCATTTTCAAATTATCAAATCTTCAAATTAACTAATTAATGGAAGTTTAGATACAATAGCCTTCAACGCCCGTCCTCGCACATCAACAAAAATTTCAGAGTCTGGTTTTGAGAATTCAGTTGAAACATAGCCTAAACCAATTCCAATATTCAACATAGGCGATTGCGTACCCGAAGTAACTTTCCCGATTACGTTACCGGCTACATCTTTTAATAAATAGTCGTGGCGCGGAATACCGCGATCGATCATCTTAAATCCAACCAGCTTTCTTTTTACACCTTCTTCTTTTTGTTTTTGCAGATTGGCACTGTTAGTAAAGTCTTTGGTGAACTTGGTTATCCAACCTAATCCTGCTTCTAATGGCGAGGTTGTGTCATCAATATCGTTACCATATAAACAGAAACCCATTTCAAGTCTTAGTGTATCGCGTGCACCAAGGCCGATAGGTTTTATGTTAACATCTACACCGGCTTCAAAAATTGCATTCCATACTTTTTCGGCATCGGCATTTTTTACATAAATCTCGAAACCGCCCGCACCTGTGTAACCGGTGTTACTCATTATCACCTCATTTATTCCGGCAAATGTGCCAATCGCAAAGTGGTAGTATTTGATTGAACTTAAATCGGTGGCCGTTAACTTTTGTAATACCGATACAGCTTTAGGGCCTTGTACCGCGAACAGACAATATTCAGCAGAAAGATTTTTTAAGATTGCGCCTTTGGTATTTTGTGATGCAAACCAATTCCAATCTTTATCAATGTTGCCTGCGTTTACTACAATAAAATAGTCATTCTCCTTAATGCGATAGACAATCAGATCGTCCACAATGCCACCGGTATCGTTTGGTAAGCAAGTATATTGCGCCTGCCCATCCACAAGTTTGGAAGCATCGTTGCTGGTAATGCGTTGAATCAAATCCAATGCATTGGGGCCTTCTACCTTAAACTCACCCATGTGCGAAACATCAAACACACCCACGCCATTGCGCACGGTCATGTGTTCTTCAATATCAGAGGAGTAGCGAACTGGCATATTAAATCCCGCAAAGGGTACCATCTTGCCGCCCAGTTTAACATGCAAATCGTTTAAGGGAACATTTTTTTCCATGAGTATAAATTAGGTGAGCAAAAGTAAGAAATTGATGGCGGTAATAGAACCGGACGCATCTCTAAAAATAGGTTAGAGGAGCTCGTCCTCAACGGTAAAAATCTCTGGGTTTTCCGTTACAAACCGATTGAATGCCCGGATTGATAAAAGTTGCCGCAGTTTTTCAAGACTTTCATTGGCCTCTGAATCAAAGCCAATCTTTGCTGCATATTGGGTATGCGCTTTCAAAAGTTTTATTGACTTAGGCCGTGCAATCAGTCCGCTAACCAGAATGGAATAAGGCTTTAATCTGTCCGTTGTATCGCTTTCAAAGTAATGAGCGGCTGCTATCAATCCATCTTCAAAATGAATGCTGGCATTGCTAAGGTGATTGTAGTTATCCTTAACAAATTCAGGTTTACCCGTCAATTCGGCTTGCCACGTTTCTAGTAAAATTACTTCGTTAGGAAACGAAGCGCGGATATTCGTAGTAAATTCGATTTGCTGTTTCTGAAAAGTTTCAGAATCTAATTGAGCCAGCAGCAAGAGCTGATAAATCAGCAATTCGTTGTTGGTTTTTACTGATGCAGTCGCCTCAATTTTATTCAGGTAAGTAGCTGCTGTTTCCAGTTCATCTTGTTGATACCATTTCTTTGCCGCATCCAACACAGCACGGGTTTGCAAATCAGGTTTACCAATTAGCTTAACAACTTCAAAGAACTTAGAACTGTCAGCTAATGGAATGCGATACCGGGCGTACCAGTATTTTTCTTCATCCGTTAACTCACCAACTTGATTTGGCTTTACAGCCAGAATTTTTTGCATGGTGAGAGCAAATGGTTTGTCTGCTTTTTCAGCAGTTAGTGCCAGACTATCCCACAATGGTTTCGCCAGATGAATGCTATCAGCTTCAGTAAGCGCCAATGCTTCATACAAATCAGCATGATGTATTTTTTTCTCTTTGGCGATCTGAAAATAATTAGTTGCGATGGCCGGATTGTTTTGCTCCAAAGCCCAATAACCCAGTAGCGCGTAGTAGCGACCGCGCCCTGATCGGAAGGCCATCTCGCGGGCAAGATCAAAAGCCAGTTTCGCTTTACCCTGCGCGTATAAGGCTTGCGCGGCTGCAACCACCACAGCTTCAGTATAATATTCATTAATGGGTTTACGTGCCACTTCAATAATTTCTTTTATAACAGTAGTGTCGAGAGCTGTGGGTCTGTTGATCAGATAATTACAGAGGTACGTTACGCGTGTGGGTGTCCAGATGGTATCGCTGTTAGCAATAAACTCATTTTTAATTTCAATGTTCTGCATGTTGGCTAATGCTAATGCATTGGCAACAGCGCCTTCTTTATTTGCTCCAACTAATTCAAGCAGCGAATCGGCAGGATAATTTACTTTGAACTTTGCACTGGCAGCAAGTAAGTTGGTTTCAGCGGCAATTCTAATGGCCTTATCTTTTCGTGCTTCCTGAAAAGAAAGCAATGCTGAATCTGATACTCTCAATCTTGCAAATGCAACGCCCAATGCATTATTAACTATGCCGCTTTCCGGAAATCTTTTTTTGGCTTCTTTCAACAGCACTAACGCTTCACGCGATTCACCCGTTTCATGAAAGGTTTCGCTTAGATTAATAAAAGCTTCTACCGAGGGATTGGAAAAACTAATAGCTGCGAGTTCACTCTTTTTCTTCAACAGTTCCAGTCTGGTTTCATGGATAAAAGCCATGGCATAGTGTGCATGATGATTCTGATTTCGGTATAAAATAGATTTGTTGTAATACCCTTCAGCTATTTGATCGGCTCCTTGTTGGTAATAAACATCGCCCAGGCCATTGTAATACGATGCGTAAAGTTGATCTGTAAGTGTACGATAACTGGTATCGTAAATAAGGAAGGCCACGCAGGTAATAAAACCCATTATGCGGAACGTAAGGTAAAACATTACCGTAGGCTTGTATAGCACTTTATTCACCTGCAGATTTTGTGTAAGCATGGAGCCGAAGTTGGCAAACACATAGAACAGGAAAATGATACCATAACCGGTATGACTATATAAAATAATATCGTGAAGGACTTCAATTGCATTTTCATTGGCTGAGATGAAAACCAACCCAAAAGTTGAAAATGAGATTACCCCAAGCGCAAGAATCAAAAACGCGGCCCGTGAGTCTGAAACAAACATGGAGTCGTCCTGATTGCAACGCTGAATAAATCCCCAGATGCTAAGCACAGCCGATAGCGTAAGCAACACATAAGTATTGATTAGCCAGATATTCCAATCGAGGTGGCCAATTTCTTTGATGTAGGCCAGGATCAGATTCAATAAGTAAAATCCTGAGATCACTAAAAAATGGCGTAAACTTTTGGTTTGTCGCACGCCACTGGTAATAACATTAATAAACGATGCTGGTATTTCGTGTCCGATCAATAGAATGAACACAACCGTAAGGACAATACTAAAAATGTAACTGTTTGCCGATAAGTGTAAGAAGGGAAGTGCTGTTTCACTAAAAAGTGAAATTACGATACCCGCAATCGTAAACACTGCGGTAATTAACCCAAGTCTTTTAAAAAATGAAAGCTGAATGCCAATAGCATGCAAGTAATAACAAAGTGCAATGCACGTAAACAAAAACACAAATGTGGGATACTTGTTGGTAAGCCCTGTAATGGCAAGTGTTTCGAGGTTGAGGGAAACGGTAAAAACCGAGAAGACAGTCATTCCCGCCAGAAACCAAAATCGTTTTAGTGTGGTAATGATGGTTAGCAACACGCAGATGCTGATTGTAAACAGTGCGAGATAAATGTAGTGATAGGGTGTACTTACATTTAGCGGACTACCCAGTTGTGTTTCAAACACAAAAAAATTATCGGCCTTTACGGGTACTTCGAATAGACCAACAGGAATAGTGCGCAGTGTTACTTCTTCATTTTGAATCTCTTCATAGTGCTCCCACGTAATGGCCGGTGCCGGATGTTGAAAGTACGCATACCAGAAAAGAAGAATGGAACTAAGGAAGAGTACTCCCAGTATGGCTAAAAAAAATTGTTCGGCTTTTGGCCAGGTTTTCCAGAATGCGAGTGTCATGTGTTTTTGTTCAGACAGAAATTACTCCAATACTTTAGGCACTCTAAAATAGGTGTCATCTTTTTTTGGAGCACTTTCCAATGCGATATTTCTATCCAGGTGTGTGCCGGTCTTATCTTCACGCAAGGCATTTACCTCATGGCTCATGGTAGTAAGCGGCTCTACACCATCGGTGTTTACTTCATTCAATTTTTCTACAAACGATAGGATATTCGACATGTCACCTAACATGGCTTCGGTATCTTTTTCGTTAAACTCCAACCGCGCCAGATGAGCGATTTTGTTCAGGGTTTCTTTGTCGAGTTGCATACTGATAGCTCCTTGTCGATCACTTGATAAACTTCTTTTTTGTACTCTTCAATTGTATCCAATGTATAGCCTTTTGGGCTAACTGGTTCGTGAAAGATTACATGCACCGTTCCTGCGTGGATTCTTAACGGAGAACGATCAGGTAAAATTATCCAATTGTAAGGAATGGTTACGGGCACAATCGGAATTTGTTTTTCGATGGCAATGCGAAAGGCTCCATCTTTAAATCCCACCATCTCAGGAGGTTGTTTAGTATAAACGCCCCCTTCGGGGAAGATAATAAGGCTTTTTCCATCATCAGCAGCTTGCATAGCCTGTAGTAATGAGTTTACTCTGCTTCGAAGTTTAGATCGATCAACCGTGATATGCAATTTTCTATACATAAATCCGAACAGCGGTATATGCTCCATATCATTCTTGCCCACAAAAATGGCGTTGGTGGGATTGAGCCCCATGGCGGGAATATCCAGATATGAAAAATGATTAGGGCAAAAAATGTATTGCTGGTTTGCACTCAGCTTTGACTTGCTACTTACTTTATACGGAATGAAACACAATGGAAAAAGAATATAGGCCCACCATCTGTTAAAAACGCCTACCAGTTTATACTGATTTTTAAATACAATAGGGATTAGAAAAAGTGGAAAGAATAGCAGGAATACTACCGAAAACGCAAAGAGACAATAGAATGTGTGAATGGTGCGCATCGCCCGCATGTAGCGAAATAATTTAGTGAGTACTGAATTCTTCTCTTTGACGCTTAAACCGTAGAAGTTGTGAAGGAGTCATTATAGGGCCTTTCAAAAGCAATTCCTTAAGACTTTGCTTTGTCTTTTTTTGCGCTGATGTTTGAGGTGTTTTGACTTTCATTCTTCAAAGATAATTATTTCTATTTGGTTAGATATTCATGCCAAGCCCTGAAAGGGTTGGATAATGAAACGCAGGGTGAAGCCCTGCGAATGTAAGATGGGAATTTGGTATAGCCCTGTAAGGGCGAGATTATGTCTGCAACATCTCACCCTTTCAAGGCACACAATTATTTGCCATTGATTTTATCAGCCTTAGGTAGTAAGATCAACTCTTTCTGCCGACCATCAATATACCGAAAACCGGTTTCGTCAAAGTAGCCATCTTCTTCTAATTGAATCCGGATGTCTTTTTTCCATTCGGGAATATTTACCGTACAATTCAATTCAATGGAATAAGCAGTTTTATAATGCATAGGATAATCACCCGTAAACGGAACTCCACCTTGCATATCCCACATGCCAATAGTTGTTCCGGCTGCATGGCCATGAAAACCTATTGGGTGTGTGTAGATAGAAGGCGTAATACTTTCGGCTATGGCCTGATCCCGAGTCGCTTTTAAAATTTCATTTCCGGTGCGGCCTTCTTTAAAGTGTGAGGTGAGAATATCCTGCAGACGATTACCCTTCGTGAAAGCATCGCGTAAAAATTTTGGAGCTTCGGTTTCGCCAGCTTTCAGAATATACGCATGCTGTTGCGTATCGGTGTTTAAGCGCAGGTAGGTAATACCAAAATCAACATGCAATAAATCTCCGGGTTGTATAACCAGCGGTTGTGGTCTTTTAAGTGTGATAGCTTCGGGTTCGTTACGTTGAACAGATACTGAAGTATGAAACCAGGTTTCAAGCTTTAATTCTTTAATGCGCTCGCGATACCACCACACTACATCTTCGGTAGTAGTAACGCCTGGCTGAATTACTTTATCCGAAAAACCTTCCTGAATAATATCGTGCGCAATGCGACAAATTTGTTGATAGATCGCCATTTCTTTTTCGGTGCGGGTTTCTAACCAACTCACCGCAAGGTTTTGTGCCGAGGTAACTTTAGGTTGAAGATTTTTAGGAAGTACTTTTAAAAGATTATCGTAATCGTTGCTGGTTAATCCATCGGCATGGCCATAGTGTGGGGCTTTGTTTACACCAATTTTTTTGGGATTACGTTCAGCAATAATTTTTCCGAGTTGGGCCCATTGGTCGGGGTTGGCATCCGGATCCCACGCGCGTTTAAAAACTTTACCCACATCGTATCGGGCTACAGCCAGATATTCCATTTCTTTATCGGCACCGCGATCGAATACAACCAGCATGGTAGTTCTGCGGGCTGCATGCCAGGTAGCAGGAAGCAACGTGCGAATAACAGGATCTTCATTGTACTCGCGCGAGATAATTACCCACATGTCGAAACCTTCTCTGCGCATAAGTGCGGGTAAGGTATTGCGTAACCGATCTTCAAGTAGTTCGTCAATTACGCGGGCCTGGTCGCGTTGCGATAGGACGATGGGTTGGCTTGATGCTAAGAACGAAACCGAGAGGAAAAGTATGGAGAAAACGATTTTCATATTTAGAGGATTTACGAGGTACGATTTACGAATTAACGACATCAACACGCGACCTTTGAGATAATTTTTCAACTTTTAGTGATTTTGCAAACTTAGGTTCTAAAAGAATTTTAGATAGTCCCTGTAACTGCTAAGTACCCGATGCACGGTTAGAATTCCGGAATCAAAAGTGTAAAAAATGATATAGTTCCCAAAAACAAGCGAATAATATCCCGCTTTCGAGAGCTCTTTCTCAGTTCGTTTGATACCTGCCTGCGGATACTCACTCAGGTATTCAAATTTCTTTTCCAGTTTATCAAAGAAAGTTGATGCTGCCGATAGATTATCCAAAGCGATGTAATCAAGGATTTCGGCTATGTCCTCTTCAGCAATCGGTAAGAAACGTACATCAAGCTTTTTTTTCATGCAAGCGCTTTCGCATGGTTGCCGATAATTCTTTCAGCGATTTGGTTTTTACGCCTGCTACCACCTGGGCTTGCGCTTCGGCCAGTTTACCAAGCAGCTCAATTTTCTTTTGCATGCTGCGGTAATTCGATACGGAAAGTACCACTAGATCGCCCTCACCATTTTTGGTAATATAAATTGGCTCCTGGCTCTTATGCGCCAAGGCTGAAATTTCGTTCGACTTATTCCGTAAGTCGGAAATAGGTTTAATGATTGCCATGTATCAAAATTATATCATTTATATGATAAAGGCAAAAAACCTTTCCACTAAGCAATTTGAATTTTACACCGCTGGCCTTTCAGAATTTCGACAGCCTTTTCTACTTCAATGTGCGATTTGGCATCGTCCATCTGCTCGCGCACCGCATTTTTAATTTCTTTCATGCGCATGGCTTCAATAAATCGTTTTACATCTTCACGGTTTTCAAGAATAAGTTCAGGAACTACGGCCGGTTTGTCATCATTGTCTTTGGCTACCATGGTAAAGAATGAAGAGTTGGTATGTTTAATCGTCCCGGTTTTTACGTTTTGCGACTCCACTCGAATGCCGACCACCAGCGAGGTGCGGCCTACATAGTTTACCGAGGCATGCATGGAAACCAGCTCGCCTACTTCTACCGGTTGCAGAAACTCAACTTTATCAACCGTAACGGTTACACAATAAGTACCTGCATGTTTGCTGGATGCTGCATAGGCCACTTTATCCATCAGCGAAAGCAAAGTACCGCCATGAATTTTGCCACCAAAGTTGGCGTAGCTGGGTATCATTAATTCGGTAATGGTAGTTTGTGAATAGCTGACAGCACGTGCGGATTTCATAAGCAAAGGGTTAATGAAGAAAGGTAAGATTTTATCCGACTTGATAAAAGACTTCTTGCAGAGTTAGTCTTTTAGCACTTTACGTGATAATCGGTTAAACCGGATTACCATAGCCGTAGCGGTTATGGTTAAACCAATTAATAACCCAATCCAGATGCCAATGGCCGCCCAATCCAAAATGAAAGCCAACACATAACCCAACGGCAAAGCAATAATCCAGTACGCAACAAAGATTAACAGCGAAGGAATTTTTACATCCTGTAATCCGCGCAAAGCGCCAGCGGTTACAACCTGTATGCCATCAGATAGTTGAAAGAAGGCTGCGATAATCATAAGCGAAGCCGTGAGTTGAATCACGGCACCATCGTCAATATACAAAGCGGGTAAAGACTCTTTGCCGAAAATAAAAAGCAATGCCCATAAGGTCATAATACCAGTGGCCATCCAGATCATAGCAAAAGCCGATGCGCGAAGATTTTTTTTATCGTGTTGACCCAGAAAATTTCCTACACGAATAGTTGCGGCTGCACCTAATCCTGAAGTGGTCATATAACTGATGGTGGCAAGATTGATGGCGATTTGATGGGCAGCTAATGCGGTTGTACCAATCCAACCCATCATAATAGCCGAGAACCCAAAAGCACCAGCCTCAAAAATATATTGCGAGCCAGAAGGCACTCCGATGTGCAACATTTTTGAAATAAGTTTTCGGGAATAGCCACCGATAGAAAAACCTAAACGAAACGGTTGATACCTTCTACCAAAATAGACATACGCCATCATGCTAATGGCCATTATTATTTTGGAGATAAGCGTTGCCCAACCGGCACCGATCAAACCTAATTCCGGGAAACCGTAATAACCAAAAATCAAAACATAGTTAAGGGCAATGTTTACCAGATTACTACCCACTACAATAATCATAGCCACACGCGTGCGCTGTAAACCTTCCGCAAACTGCCGGTAAGTTTGAAAGATCATGGTTGGAATAATAGACACACCCACAATGCTGAGATAAGGAAGTGCAAGAGTAACCACATCTTCAGGCTGCCCCATGTAATACATGAACGGCTCGATGCTGAAGATAAGCGCCACCAAAACAAATGCCGTTACCAGGTTAATGATTGAACCATTCTTAAGTACAGCAATAATTTTAGAAGAATTGTTACTGCCCTCGGCTTGTGCAACCAATGGCGTAATGGCATATGAAACACCTACACCAAAAAATAATGGAATGTTGTAAAACACATTGGCAAATGAAGATGCAGCTAACGGCAAAGCACCCGTCCAGCCTACCATTATGCTATCGGCTACACCCGTCATAACCTGGCCAAGCATGCTAAGCATAACCGGGTAGGCCAACAAAAAATTTGGTTTGAAGTGTTTCCGCATTACAATTCTTTCATCAACACTTTGTAAAGGGCAATCATGGTTTCAATATCGTGCTTATGAACTTTTTCGTGTGGCGTATGTGCGTGTTGTTCGGGGGCGCCAACAAAACACCAATCGAACGGTACGGGGCTGCGTTGCAGTTCGCCACCATCACTTGAGCCCATGCCCTCTACTTCTAACTGATGATCGATCTGAAATTTTTGTGCGAGGTGAACAATTTTATCGACAAACTTTTTACGAGGCAGATTGCGATCGCGTAAAGATATGGCCACACCCTCACCATGATGCACACCATCCGAAACCCAGGTGATATCAGAGATGAGTGCCTGCCTTACTTTATATTTTTTATAGATGTAATCTGCGAGATAACCTACGGCTCCGCCTCCATGTTCTTCCCAACAACCAAAAATAATGATACCATCTTTTAAAGTTTCAGCAACCTTTAATGCATTGTAAATACCAAGCCGGTTGTCGAGGTAAGGCGATTCTATATAGTCCTTGCTTTCGCGAAAGCTGATTTTGTAGGTAAGCGAGGTACCACGTTCAATGGCACGGCCAAATTTATAAAACGCATGATTTTCTTTATCGAACTCCAATTCACATTCAATAGGGCCGTGGGCATCTTGCCCAACTAATTTTGTTCCGGCTTCGGCATCGGGGCTGCCAATGGAAAGCAGTTGGTTAAAATACCGAACGGTAAAGCCAACGGTATCCATGTGGGCAAAAATGGCGGTGCGCGGTTTGCCAAATTTTAAGATAATGTTATCCTGAAACTGCTCACCCACAATAACCTGCGGTTTGGTTTTCCAATGCTTGCTTTCTTTTTTAATGTATTGAAGCAAAAAGGCTTGCAACGAACTTTCATCACCGGATGGTGAATGAACCTGACAGAGTTCGTGGAGCAGGTTGTAATCGGTATGGAGGTGTTTTTCTTTTTTATTTCTAACGGCAGCCATAGTGTTTAACCTTTTTGTAAATTTTCGATTCGAAATAGCCGCAAAGTAAGCGGGTTATTTTCGGATAACAGCAAACCGATGCAAGTAATTAATCTGGGTGAAAAGAATTCGATAGCCAATCAGTTTGTGGCCGAGTTGCGCAATGTGCAGGTGCAAACCGATCGGCAACGCTTCCGTGCCAATCTTGAAAAGTTGGGAAGCATAATGGCATATGAAATTTCTAAAACATTAGCGTATCAATCGCAGGTAATACAAACACCGCTGGCGCAAACACAAACCAACTTATTGCAAACTCAACCGATTTTAATAACAGTACTGCGCGCGGGCCTGCCATACTTTCAGGGCTTTCAGAATTTTTTTGATTCCGCTCCAGCGGGATTTATTGGTGCCTATCGAAAAGAAGGTGCTGAGATTAAAATAAATCTGGAATATCTCGCGACTCCCGATTTAACGGGACAAACTATAATCCTGATCGACCCGATGTTAGCAACGGGTAAATCAATTATTCGGGCGGTACAGGAATTGGAGCGACATGGTAAGCCGGCACACATTCATGTAGCGGCATTAATTGCTGCGCCCGAGGGAATAGAATATGTGCAGCAAAACCTGAAACTTCCGGCAACCATCTGGACGTTTGCGATGGATGAAAAGTTAGACCATCGGTTTTATATTGTGCCCGGTCTGGGCGATGCAGGTGATTTGAGTTTTGGTGAAAAGCTTTAACAATTACGGATTTAATAATTTGAATTATAAAATCAAAAACTGAAAGCCGAGATTATTCAAATGCGAAATTCTAAATTAAGGTTATGTGGGAAGAAATTCTGAAGGCGATATCGGTTTACTTTTCTTCAATGATAAAGTTTTTTTTCGGCCCTATTGGTGGTAAGGCTGCGGGGCTTCATCTCATCACAACTATGATTGTTACCGTTGCCGGGATGATGACGATGGTGGTTGCCTTTACCTACTTTGGTGATTTTATCCGCAAGCATATCATTGAACGGTTTCGTAAACCCAAACCAGAAGGCCAAAACACGGAAAAGAAACAAAGTGTTTTTAAACGCTATGGCTTGGCCGGTGTAGCTTTTCTTACACCCATTCTGCTTACACCTATTGGCGGAACACTGGTGGCAATAAGTATGAGTAAAAGTCGTGAAAAGATTTTGCTCTATATGCTTATCAGTGCCTGTGCCTGGTCAGTAATTGTAACCTGTGCCGTTTACTTTGGATACGATGCTGTAATGGAGTGGATTGATAGAATGCAACCGGATAAGATGTTGGAGTAGAGATGCATTTGAATTGAGAGACGCTGAATATGTATGAACAATTTTTTTAATGAGGAATGAAGTCATGGATACAGCCTGTGATTTCGCCCTTTCAGGGCTTGAGCCTCTTCGTTATAGATTCACCACCGGGCTTCACCCGGTGTTTATGTATTACGCCCCTTTAGGGCTAATTATCCGTCCCTGACTTCTGCGCTGGGACACCCAATTTTAATTGAGGTCTATAGAATCCAATAAAATGATTCTTCTCACTTTCGATAAGTTTTATTTAACTCTGATGGCTTTTAGTTGCTTAAGGTGAATGAAAATTGAATGGGGTGTCCTATGAGGAATTAATGAGGGCTTGAGCCTGTTCATTATAGATTCACCACTGGGCTGTATCGGTGTTTAAGTATTACGCCCGTTAAGGCTACTTGTTCTTTGTTCTTCTTTCAGAAGTTAACCAATTACATGAAAGTATACGATGTAACTATTGGTTGATTGAAGGTTAAAATTGATTTGTTTGAACTTGAACAATATGGTTAGAGATTGTTTCAGCCCCGAAGGGGCAAAATATCTTAACAATGGGTGTAGCCCATTGTAAATAACCAAGAGAACAGTTCAGCCCTGAAAGGGCGAGATACTATTAATAGTATGAGTAGCTTGAAAAAAGTAATATGTAAATCTGGAATCAAATTCCAGATTTACATAAACGTGCAATTCTGGAATTTAGAAGAAATGGGCTTACCCTTCATCCGGTAAGATCTCAATATCGCGGATCAACACTTTTTTGCTGATAGCTTGTCCGGTTTTGGTAGCGGCTAATCCACCCAAGGCAGTTTCTTTGTAGCGCGTTTCCATGCTGGCACCAATTTCACCCATCGCATCAATTACTTCGTCCACAGGAATTACGCTGCTTACATTCGCCATAGCGATTTGTGCAGAGCTATTAGCAATAGCAGCCGCACTGGCATTGCGTACCACACACGGTACTTCCACCAATCCGGCAACAGGATCGCACACCAACCCCAACATACACTGCACCGTAATCGCCACCGCATTAAAAATCTGATCGATATCACCACCCAAACAATACACAATGGCACCGGCACCCATGGCAGCAGCAGTTCCGGTTTCGGCCTGGCACCCGCCCACCGCTCCGGCAATGCTCGCCTTTTGTTCCATAATCAAAGCAATGCCGGCAGCGAGCAACATCGCTTCCAAAATTTTTTTGTCTTCGATGTGGTGAATTTCCTGTAGCGTGTACAACACACCTGGCATAATGCCGCTTGCACCCGCAGTAGGGGCTGCTACAATGCGGCCCATGCACGAGTTCACTTCTTTCGCGGCAAGCGCGCGCGAAATCAGATTTTGAAATTCTCTAGAGAGAACAGGAGTAGGGTAGTTGTAAACTTTTTTCGCGCCATTGTTAATCATGCCCGAGCGCGAAGTCATATCTTCTGTAAGTCCGGTTTGCACGGCATCTTTCATTACTGCCCAGGCTTTGTCTAAGCCTTCCCAGATTTGTTTTTCGGAGCGGCCTTTTTGTTCCAGTTCATACCCTAACACCACATCGATAATAGTCTTCTTATTATCGGTGCAGTATGCTTTCCAGCCTTCAAACGAATCAAACAAAAATGCCATGGGTAGAAATTTTAATCGAAGTTCGATTGTAAAAGTTGCTTTTCAAATCTTTGAGTTGGTTTTTATTGAGTCAACTTTCAATTATTCAAATAAAAAGTGTTTTACGGTTGGTTGCGATTAACCATCTTTAAACCATGCGATGTTTTTATGTTGCGGTTCTGATATTGAGTTCTGTTTGTGCAGTCGCACAGGAGACCAACTTCTGGCACGTATTGGCTGAGGTAGGTTTTAAGAAAACCAAAATGGCCGGTGGCGAAATGGAGGTACCGATCTTTAGCGCGCATCTGAAAGCGTATCACGGTAAAAAAATCAAGTTAAAAGGTTTTGTAATTCCGGTAAGCGAAACAGGCGATGAAAGTAAATTCATGCTATCGTCTTTACCGTTTAATGTATGCTACTTTTGTGGAGCAGCCGGTCCCGAAACAATTGTTGAAGTTGACGCCAATCAAAAAGTAAAGTTTACCTCGCAAGCTATCTGGATGGAAGGTATTTTATACCTTAACGAGAAAGATCCCGACCATCATATTTATATTCTTAAATCAGCCCGAACAATTCAATCGCCATGAAAAGCATTTTTACAATTCTCTTTTTAGCAAGCATTACTACGTTTGTGATTGCACAATCCAAAGATGAAGCATCTATCAAACAGATTTTTGATGAAGCACTAAGCAAAGGAAAATCGTACGAGATGCTGTACGATCTATGTACCAACATCGGCCCGCGGTTGTCGGGTTCGCCAGGTGCTGCGGCTGCGGTAGAGTGGAGTCGCAACGTAATGCAAGAATTTGATTTTGATTCGGTATGGTTGCAACCGGTAATGGTTCCACATTGGATACGCGGACAAAAAGAAACCGGTAGAATTATATCGCGTAAGCAAGGCACGCTGCCTGTAAATGTTTGTGCACTAGGCGGAACGATTGGCACCGGCCCATCGGGCATTGCTGCGGGAGTGGTGGAGGTAAAAAGTTTTGACGAACTGAAAGCATTGGGTGCGGCTGGTGTAAAAGGGAAAATTGTATTCTTTAACCGGCCGATGGATCCAACAAAGATTAACACATTTACAGCCTATGGTGGTGCAGTAGAGCAACGCGCCAATGGTGCTTCTGAAGCTGCTAAGTATGGTGCCGTTGCTGCCCTGGTACGGTCAATGGGTTCTGACCTCGAAGATTATCCACACACCGGAAGTATGCGGTATGTACCCAATGTGGTAAAGATACCGGCATTGGCTATCAGTACGCGGCATGCTGAATTGCTGAGTCAGATGTTGAAAGAAGAAAAGGATGTGCAGGTTTATTTGCAGAACCATTCGGTAACGTTGGAAGATGCGCCTTCATTTAATGTAGTAGGTGAAATCCGAGGCAGCGATTTTCCGGATGAAATTATTGTAGTGGGCGGACATTTGGATTCGTGGGATCTGGGGCAAGGTGCACATGACGATGGTGCTGGTTGTGTGCAAGCTATTGAAGTGTTGCGTTTGTTTAAGCAGATGGGTTATAAGCCAAAGCGTACCATTCGTGCGGTAATGTTTATGAACGAAGAAAACGGTTTGCGTGGCGGATTGAAGTATGCTGAACTGGCTGAGAAAAATAAAGAGAAACACATTGCTGCAATTGAATCGGATAGAGGTGGTTTTGTGCCGCGCGGATTTACGGTGCCCACCGATGCCACTGCCAAAGCAAAAGTGCGCAGCTGGAAATCGTTATTGGAACCATACGGACTTTCTGATTTTTCTGCCGAAGGTGGTGGAGCTGATATTGGGCCGCTGGCGAATCAGGGTGTGGCATTACTTGGTTTTCTTCCCGACTCGCAACGGTATTTCAACTATCATCATACCGCAGAAGATACCATAGATAAAGTGGATAAGCGTGAACTGGAACAAGGCGCAGCAGCTATGGCTGCCATGGTTTATCTGATTGATCAGTATGGGTTGAGGTGATTTAGAATAAATCTACTTATATTTAAAAGTTGGCCTAATCATTTCCTAATGAAGTTTGCTCACTTTATGCTCCTTGCTTTAACTCTTTTTTCTTACAGGGTTAATGCTCAATTTTACGAGTCTACTTTCCTCATTCCAGATTACGTTACTCAGTCCTACTACAATCGGAATGAAATTTATGATAACGGATATACAAATTATTACAAACAGCTAAAGCCAAACCCATTAGGAGGTTTTTTGACTTTGGGAAATGATCGCAGTACGCTCTATTATTATATCGGGGGTACTCAAAATGTATGGACAAGAAGCTTTGGAGCATTTAAGATTATTTCATTTGCAGTATCAGGTACAGGCATTGTGAGCGTAGTATCTAAATCAGGCACCACAACAAAGTTTTCCAGATTAAATTCTTCAACAGGTGCTATTCTGGGTACTGAAGAAACATTTTCCACAAGTAATCAAATACATGGGGTTGAGGTTGATAGTCAGGGCAACTCCTACGTGGTCGGGGCGCTTAGCGTAAGCGGACAGATGGATATTCAGCTCATTAAGTATAATAACAGTGGCGCAAAAGTATGGACTAAAACATATAATTCATTTAATTATTTTGGTGAACACTTGAATGATTTTGGCTATGGCATAGCCATTAATTCTAATAACGAAATTGGGCTTGTTGGGATGGCCTATCAAGTTGATTATTATCCTAGAATAATTACTATAAAATGCGACACCGATGGCTTAGTGTCCTGGAACAATTTTGATGTGCCGGTTCAGCAAGACACACATGTGAATTTCAGAAATCTAAAAATCGCCAGCAATGGCGATTTATATTTATTAGCTGACGGCCGAAGCATTGTAGGGTATGATCATGTTGTGATCCGTTATTCGTTTAGTGGAAACTATGACTTTAACTTCACAAGTAGTTTCAGCGGACAAGCCATGGATTTTGATATTTCTGATTTAGGTAATAGAATTTTTGTTTTGGGCGCAGCGTCTTCGTTTTATGGATTTCAAGTGGCCGAACTTATCTCCGATAGAATTACAGAAATAAATGGCCCTCAGGATGGCTCTGGTTTTTTTTATCAAGAAAACGCAGGTAGTATCTATTATGATAAGGGCATGGATGAAGTTTATGTTTCGTGTGCCTTTAGAGGTTACTATTATTCGGGAAATCCACCATATGAATATTCAGAAGTAAAAAGATTCGATCAGTTTTTAAATCCTCTCTTCTCCAAAAGGATAAATAGCGAGATCATTGTTAATTTTTTTGGTGATTATCTAAGGCAAACTGCTGTAACCAACTATGGAAAAGGATACCAATATCGCTCATGTGATTATATCAGTTCGCCCAGTGTTACATTGGATCCTGTTTCCCAAACGGTATGTGTTGGGCAGAACGTACAATTTAGGGCCAACGCCACGGGCACAGTTGTTAATTATCTGTGGAAACGCAATGGTGTAGCACTTTCTGATAATAACAGAATTACAGGTGCAACTTCATCCGTTTTACAAATCAATAATGCAAATGCTGCAGAAGATGCGGGAAACTATTACTGTGAGATTTCAGATTTTTGCGGCAATCTTACTGCAACGTTCACAGCCACACTAGCTTTTACCCAGCAGTCGGCAATAACAAATCAACCTGGTATTGTAACGCAATGCCCAGGCACCGAAGCCATATTTCAAGTTACCACTACCGGTGGCCAGAATGTAAAATACCAATGGCGTAAAGGAACCACTATACTTACTGAAAGTGCTTCTGTTGTAGGTACAGCAACTAATAAACTTACTTTAAAATCTATTGCGTCAGCAACGGCTGGCGATTATTACTGCTACGTAACAAGCGATTGCTTTACCGTACCTCAGATAAGCCAGAAAGGAGTGCTTACGGTGTTACCGGCATCAGCCATTATAGCACAGCCCCAGCCAGTTTCTGCCTGTAGCGGAACAAATGCAGTGTTCACCGTTTCTGCAGCTGGAACCAATGTAACCTATCAATGGCGAAAAGGAACTGTGAACTTAACCGAATCGTCATTGCAAACAGGAGTTAATACAAATACCCTTACTATTAAAAATGTAGCAAGCGCTAGTGCAGGCGACTACAATTGTGTGGTGTCAAGCACCTGTGGAAATGTAAATACCAGTACGGTAGCATTATCAGTAACTACTTCTCCGCAGATTACCGCGCAACCCACAAGCCGAGCGGTATGTACAGGAACTACGATTACTTTTAGCATTACCGCTACTGGCGCCTCTGGATTTGTTTGGAAGAGAAATGATGTGGCACTAACCAATACAGGCAAATACAGTGGCGTTAATACAGCAACGCTTACTGTTACAGCAGCCACAGTTTCTGAAGCAGGTACCTACACCTGCACTATTGCCAATCCTTGCGGAAACGATTTGGTGTCCACCGCTGCGCAATTAACTATCGCTTCGGCTCCGGCCATCACGGCAAAGTCTGCTAACCTGAGTCTATGTGTAGACCAGCCCGCCATCATGAGCATTACTGTTACAGGTAGTAACCTTACGTATCAATGGAAAAAAAATGGCACAAACCTGAATGATGCTGCGGGAATCTCAGGAACTAAAACATCAGAGTTAATACTAACAAAAGCGAAACTGACCGATGCTGCAAATTATACCTGCGAAGTTTCATCAGGGTGTGGAGCGTCTCAGGTAAGTGGAGCTATTGTGTTGGCTGTACAAGCAGTGGTTGTTATCAGCACACAGCCTCAGTCGCGTCAGGGTTGCCAAGGTGATGATGTTTTGTTTTCAATTGCCACATCGGGTGCAGTGCAATCTCTTCAATGGAAAAAGAACGGAGTTAATTTAACAAACAGCACCAAGTACGCGGGCGCATTATCTAATACACTAACCATTAAAAACATTCAACCGGCTGATCAGGCTTTTTACACCTGCGAAGTGAGAACTACATGTGCAACTACCATTGGTTCTGAAACCGTGCAGCTATTGGTAAATCCTAAACCCGACCTGGAATTAATTGAAATTACATGCAGTGCTCCTTTCGTGGCCGAGTGGAGCGCACTGGTAACCGATAGGAATAACACAGTAGGTACCTACTCAATGTTTACGGAAGGTGATTTAACCCCGATACCCGATCTAATGTCTATTGCAACTTTTGGTACTTATGTTATTGTAAAGAACACAGGTGTTTGTACCGATTCTGTTGTGTGGAATAACACGTGTATTATTACCGGTGTTGAAGATGTTGCTCAACAGGTTACGGTTTTCCCGAATCCATCAACTGGTAAATTTTTTATAAAACACCCGCCCGATGTGCTGCTCATCAGAATGTTCGATTCAAAAGGTATTGAAGTTTTAACTTCAATACCTGGCGCTACTGGTGAAACCGGTATAGAAAGTGAAAATTTACCCCAAGGACTGTATTTGGTGGTTACCGATTTAAAGGATGGCAGGTCTGTAATTAAAAAAATGATTGTTAGCAGATGAAAACCATTAAGAATATTCTTCTTGTAGTGCTTGCAGCAGTATTGCTTCATGGTTGTATTCGCGATGAAATTTTGTTGCCTCCTGTTATCTCAGGTTTCGATAAAAACCCAGTGGCATCAGATAATATTCTGGTTATATCAGGAAAATATTTTGATCCACAAACAGCTCAGGTTTTTATAAACGACACATTAGTTGGAACAGCCGGAACGGTTGATCTGGCGGAGATTAGAATTTATCTTCCGGTAAGAAAGGTAACTACCGAAGCCGATCTTCAGATTAAAACAAAGTACGGTTCGTCTGCCAAAGAAAAAATTACCATACTTCCACCGGCTCCTTTTATCCGAAAAGTTATACCCGATAAAGCCGGAATAAATAAACAAGTTAAGGTGGTAGGCAACTATATTAACACTGCTACCGAAGTATCGTTTAAGTCTCCGGATAAACCAGAAAGTATTTCGGCTTTGTATGCGATTGTTAGTGCGGATACATTACTGGTAACTGTGCCTGCCGGTCTATCATTTGATGCTGCCGATTTAAGAGTATTAACAGAAAGTGGTGAATCTGAACCAACTGCGTTTACCGTATTGGCACCTCCAACCATAGCAGCATTTACCCCGGAACAAGCAGTGGAAGGAGCAATCATATTAATTACCGGAAATAATCTTGGATCGGTGAATTCATCCAGAGTTGGAACGCTTAATGCAGAATTGCTTTCGGTTACCGCTAATCGCATTGAAGTAAGAATTCCTTCGGGAGCAGTTTCAGATACATTGCATTTAAACGGTTGGGCAGGCAAGACAAAAACAGCGAAAAAACTTAGTATAGCACAACCACCGGTTATCTCAGCATTAGACAAAATAACTGGTACTCCTGGAACTACGGTAGTTCTAACGGGCACAAATTTTCAGAATGCGTTTGAAGTAAAGTTTGGTAACACCCCGGCACAAATTGTTTCGAATACGGGCACCGTTTTGAATACGCGGGTTCCAACAGGAGCATCGTCTGGAAAAATTTCTGTTGCCACGCCTGCAGGCATGGGCACTTCTGTGCAGGAGTTTACAGTTGCAGGTGCACCTATCATTAGCAGTTTTGTGCCAACCAATGGAATAGTGGGTACCAAAATAAATTTAAATGGAGCTAACCTAACAAATGTAACAGTGGCAAGAATTGGCTTGGTTAATCTTAAGATTAACAGCAAAACCGATAACCAGATGGAGGTTGAAGTATTGGGTGGAAGTGTAACCGGAAAAATATCAGTAACTGCGGGCGGAAGCACATATGAAACAACAACTAATTTTACGATTACGGGTTCGCCACAGATTAATGCGTTTACTCCGGCATCGGGTATACCGGGATCGGTTGTAACCATAACAGGCATAAATTTTCCAACTAATCCGGACGTGCGGTTTGGTGCCAGCAGTGCCGCAGTGGTTACCAGTTCAAGTTCAACCGAAATTGTTTGCCAGGTACCAGCCAATGCAACCACAGGAAAAATAAATGTAAACGGAGCCTTGAGTGTAGCAAACTATACGCTAAATGTAAAAGCGGTTATAACTTCTATAAGCCCCATGCAGGGCGGGGTTGATGCAGAGATTACCATAACGGGTCAATACCTGAGTGGTACAACCATAAATTTTTCTACAGGAAGAACAGCAGTGAGAGTTGGTGCTGGTTCGGATACGCAGGTGATTGTTAAAGTGCCGGCTGGAGCCATAACGGGTAAAATAAGTGTTGTTGCCACCGGTGGAACCACAACAAGCGCAAGCGATTTTCAAGTACTTGCTGCACCTACTATTACTGCTTTTACACCTGCATCAGGCGGAGTAGGAACATCGGTAACTATAGTGGGCACAAATCTTCAACATAGCCCGGAGGTTCGTTTTAATAATGTGCTCGCAACAATTCGTTCGGCCTCGGCTACTCAAATTGTAGCCGATGTACCGGTTGGTGCTACTACTGGAAAAATTAGTGTGAAGACAATAGCGGTAAGTACAGCAGTTGCAAGCGCAAACAATTTTACAATTGTAGGCAATCCGGTAATTACTGGTATTGTACCTGCTACTGGTACCATTAACGAACGGGTAACAATTAACGGATCAAATCTGGCAAACTACACATCGATAACATTTGATGGCGTTGCAGCTTCAACCATTATTTCGAGTACGGCCACTGCCATTGTGGTGCGTGTGCCGGCAACAGTTAACGGGGCAACGGCCCGTACTATTAATGTAAATGTGAGTACTGCGGCTAACAACTCTAATAATTACGCATTCTCCTTGCTAGGAACTCCTACCATAACTAAAATATCTCCTAATAACAATCCGGCTTCGTGGGCATTTTTGATTGAAGGAACAAATCTTGGTTCAGTAAAAAAAATAACGTTGGATGGTAAGATACCAAACGTAGGAACAGGAGGCATAGATAAACGAGCCTTTAATTATGTAACTACAAAAGTACCTGATGACATTAAACCTCCCTCTAATCAAAACAAATCTTTGGTTCTGTACTATACATCTGATGATGTGGGAGCATTACCTCCCGTAAACTATCAAGTATTGCAGGTGCCGCCTCCAGGCGTTTATCCACCACCATTTATTATTCTTCCGCCACCACTCCCGGTAAATTATGTGCAAGCTGATATTAGTGCATACTGGACGGATAAAAACTTTTTCTCCATTAATGCCGACTCGGTTCATTGTTTTAATATCAGGGGAAATTTCAGAGATGCTTCGGACTTTGCAAATAATTCTGGAACCTTTTGTCAGTTTCAAGAATACTATTCCGTAAACAACTTTGAATACCACCCCATTCGAAGTTGGTCTGGCAACTGGAGCAAGGGAATTCTTACACTAACAAGTTATGATGAAAACGGAGATCCTATTAGCTTAAAAGGACAGGTTAGTGGTTCTACCCTTATATTCACAGATCAAAATGGAAGACAACTGGAATTGGGATTTGATTCTGGTCCTTGTGGAATAATAAATGCTGATGGGTGTGAAAACAATGATTAATACAACAACCTTAGCCCAGCATTAAGCCCGCTCCATTTACCGTAGTTTCTGGAAGTAAGCGTTGTATTGTAATTAAGCATCAGAAAGAATTTTTTAGTAACCACTCGCTGGTATCCAATAACAACTTGGGTAAAATCACTATCTCCGCCCTCCATAGTCTTACTAATGTCTGTCGTAATCCAACTATATACGCCAGATGTAAAAAATATATTTTTAGGGTTAACAACATAACTCAATGAAATATTTACCGGAACATACAGTTCTGTTTTCTCTTGCACACCTGAATTACTGCCGGGGATGGCAAAGGTTAAGTTAGCTTGTGTAAATAGACCAACGCGGGTATTCAGATATTTGTAAAAGAAAAACGTATGACCCCAGTTTACTTTATGGGCGCTAAGCGCAAGTTGAGCATCGGGGTTTGCTATCGGAAACCATAAGTTTGTTTGATAGTTAAAAGTTTTAAGACGTTTAAAGGGTTGTGTTCGCAAGCGTAAACCGGCATAGGTTAAAGCTTGCGTTCCTGAGGCATCAAAAACGGAAAAAGAAGATTCTCCAATATCGCTACTAAACCGATACGCTCGGTAATTCAAATCAATTCCAATGTTTACTCTTCTGTTTTTAGATAAACCATAGTTAATCTGTAACAGCGAGTTAAAGAGCATTTGCTTGCCTGAAAAACTAACAGCATTGCCTTGTTTGTCGAAGTGCTGCGAATTCTGGCTAAGGCCACTAAACGAAAAGAACTCAACTTCTTTGTGTTTGGCTAAGATTGCCGAAGCCGAAGGATTAACAACCAGTATATTGTCTAATGAATCGCGCAAGCGCAGCAATTTGTTTGCATTAATTTCCTGTGCTAAAGAGGCAACAGACATCAGGCACAAACAAAGTATGAATAGTCGAACAGGTGTCATATTACTTATCGGATAACGTGTATAAAATTCGATTGGCTCGTCTTTCTAGCTCCAGAACACGTTTTTCAAGTTGTGTGGTATTGTGAAAGATTTCACCAAATACTTTGTCCTTTGCTTCTTTCTGATTTTTCCGGCCAGAGATTTTTCCAGAACTGATGTCATTAATTTTATTTAACGATGAGTTTAACTCCAATACATTGGCCGAATGTAACTCGCCCAGTGCATAATCAAACAGGTAGCGAACATCGGTGGTAAGTGCTTCGTTTTGCCATAGTGCCATAACTTGTTTTTCGTAACCCATGCGGTCATGATTAAGTCGGTTAAAGGCATCATTGTATTTCAGTACAGCATTGGTTACGTTGCGCATAGGTAAAACATCGCCTTCAAAAACGGCAGGGGTCATTCGCTGAAAGGCAATCACAAGATCTTTTAAGGTTATAATAAAGCTACTGAGAGATGAAGAAACATCAGAATAGGTTTCGGCTTTCCTGTCCTCAATGGATGCCACCACAGTATTGTTACCTACAGATTTGCTGGCTATCTGTTTGGTGTAAACCAAAGCTCTTATTTCAAACTGAACAGACCCGGTTAATTCAGGCTTGTCTTTTAGCACATCCCAGATAATAGTTTTCTGTCCGTTGCCTTCAACCTCGTTTCCGGCACCACTTCCATGTATATGCTGTAGCGGATTTTTGAAATCGTCTACTGAAAAATAAAGGCTAACATCCAGATTTTGATTAGCGGAAACCCCGTTAAGTAAATAGGTAATAACTACTTTATCGCCAAAGGCTTCGTGTTTTATATCGTTGATCAGTTGGGCTTGTGCATTTTTGGCAAAAAGCCAAAGAAAAAGCAGCGATGTAGCGTGTCGTAATAATTTCATTATCTTGTGTGCTAATCAAATTTAAGCAGTAGAAGTGTATCAAACAATGAGAGTGCCGCTGGTTTTAATTTTTGTGCTAACGTTTTCTTTAGGTTTGCAGGCACAGGGGATTATTAAGGCGCGGAGTGCTTCGGGGGCGTATAAGATTACCAAAACAACTTTGGATAGTACCCGGCTTGAAGGCACGGAGAAACGGGTGGCATTGGTTATCGGAAACAAAGACTATAAAATCGGCCCCTTGCAAAACCCGGAAAATGATGCAAATGATCTAACTATCCTGTTGAACAAAAAACAATTTGAAGTTATTAAAGTGGTTAATGGTACCCGTTTGGAGATGCGCGAGGCTATTAAATCGTTTAGCCAAAAGATTGCTGATGGTGCCATTGGTTTGTTTTACTATTCAGGCCACGGGGTGCAGGTAGAAGGAGAGAATTACCTGGTACCAATTGATGCAAAGATTGAATATAAAGAAGAAGTGCCGGATGAATGCATTGGAGTTTCTACCATTCTCAGGTATATGGAGGCCTCCAATAATAAACTGAACATCATGATTTTGGATGCTTGCCGAAATAGTCCATTCCGGTCGTTCTCACGCTCGGGCGAAAAAGGAATGATGCGTATGGAGGCTCCTGTAGGTTCATTTGTTGCTTATTCAACTTCGCCAGGAATGACGGCCTCAGATGGAAATGGACGCAATGGACTTTACACCTCAAAGCTTATGAAGTATTTGGATGTACCCGGACTAAAAATTGAAGAGGTGTTTAAACAGGTAAGAATTGAAGTAGGTAAAGAATCAAATAATAGCCAGATTCCGTGGGAGAGTAATTCTTTGATGGGCGACTTTTACTTTACGTTGAATTAAAGTTTCTTAGAGCTGATTTTAAAGGATAATCTTAGAAATCAATCTCACCCAAAAATTCCGCGCTAACCAATACATAAATCATCTGATCGGGATTGCTATCGTTTAAAACCAATTTACCTTTTATCTCAACAGGTTTATCGGTATAGGGTATAGGTTTTGTAAGAAACACTTCTACCACACCTTCCGGGCCGCCCACGCCACAAAAAAAGCAAGCGTTGATCGGTAAAGACGAAAGCATGAAATGCGATTCTTTTGTTACACCTTGAAACGGAATGATATAACCCGGTAGCACAACTTCTTTACCAGCCAATGCTTTCACTTCTTTGGTGAAGATTGGTTTGTCAAATTCTCCGTTGGGATCTTTCTGAAAGGTGATAGCATATAACTTTGGCCACACTAATGACGGGAAACCGGTATAGGTGCTTTGTGCTTGAGTGTTTAAACTTGCTGCAAGTAGAATTATAAATACTAGATGTTTCATATTTCGGGTAGATCAACAGTAAAGACCGACCCTTTGCCATATTCAGATTCATGACTGATGCGGGCTCCGATCGTACTGGCCGATTCGCGTGCAATATACAAGCCAAGTCCCGAACCACTTGCTTTATCGGATGCACGGTAAAACATTTCGAAAATTTTCGGACTTAGTTCTGCTTTAATGCCTTCGCCATTATCCTCCACCTTTATAATAGTCCTGCTCAATTGTCTTCTGGCTGAAATTTTAATTACGGGTTTATGGCCCGGAGTTTTTTTCTGAAACTTGATAGCATTGGAGATCAGGTTGCTGAGAATAATTTTCAACCGCACTTTGTCTTGTTGAATGGTGCTTTGTTCAAACTCATCCAAATCAACACTTATTTTAGTGTAATCATCCAGGTATTTCAGGTTGTCCAGAATTTCCTGACATAATACTTTAAGTTCGATTTGTTCGGGTGTAATGATAAGGCGTTTGTTGCGCGAGTAATCAAGGATTTCTCCAATGAAAGAATCTAATTTTAAAACGCTCTTCTCAATTTCGTTGAGATAGGTAGGAGCAGGCTCGCTTATGGCCTCCAGTTTAGAGATGGTTACCAATCCTAAAATAGATTTGAGTGGAGCGCTCAGATCGTGCGAAGCGCTATACACAAACCGGTCAAGCTCTTTATTGGTATTTTCTAATTCCTGGTTTTGCTTGTGAAGCAGATTCTCTACCAAATGTAAATCGGTAATCACCCTTCCGGTAATGGCAACAAATAAGGAGAGAAGCAAATTTCCAAGAAAGATGGTAAACAACATTTCTTCCGAGCTAAACAAATGATCGGGCGAACCGGTAATAACAGATGGAACTACATACGTGATCACAAATACAAATAGATTACAAAATACGGCTGCACCAAAACCAAACCGGATAGCTACATACAGCGACACAATACCGTATCCAAACCAATATCGTTCAAATGGAATAGTAAGAGATAACACAACGAGCGATGCGTAGATCACTACCGTCTCTAACCATTTTAACGGTGTATAATGAATAGTGCGTTCTAATTTTTTTGGAGGCGGTTCCCACAACCATTTCTTTTGTTGCAAAAATGGTGTAACCGAAAAGAGCAATGGAATAGCAATTCCAAAGTTGGCCATAAATTCACCAAGCCAGTTTCGCAAAAATAGTTCTCCAAAATTATCCCAACTCTGGTGACTGAAATAGATCAGTGTAAGCTGTAATAAAATCAACTCAAGAGTAATAGGAATAACTAATGCAAAAACAATAAAGCGAATCAGATGATTGGTATTCGGCAACCAGTATTTGCCCTTGCTTACTTTACGGAACAAGTAGTAAGAAATGATAACGCCAATAACTTCGGAAGCGGAGAACACAGGCCACAGCCGCCAGTCGGCTACATCCCAATAATAAGTATTGAGCGTTACAACAATATACATAGCTGGTACCACGCGCCAAAAGCCCCACCAGTTAATAAGCACAATGGCAATTGCTGTGGGCAAATAAAATGTACTTACACCCTGATCGTATTTAAATGCCAACGAAATCTGACTGGCAAGATGAATCACCACAAAAGGAGCCACCCACGTCCACCACGGTAATTGTTTTGTTTCTATGTGAGCGGATGCTTTCACGTAGTGGGTTACGGTTTAGGAGAAAGTGTAACAGCCTTACCTGTTTTGGCAGAAGTTTTTGCTGCCTCCAGAATTTCCATTACAATCAGATTATTTTCAAGTGCTGATAAATCGAACGGTTGAATTTTTATTTCGTTACGAACAACTGCGGCCAGGTACACAAACGGATCGTCATAAGGTTTTGATAGCGGAGTTGCGGCCACAAATTCTTCTGGTTTATCCGATGTCGCTTTTATTTTCGATCCTTGCCTGTCCGCAATCAGATAACCTTTTTCGCCATATACTTCCATGTCTTTTCTGCCGAAAGGCCAGTTCCACGAGGCTTGAATAATACCTTGCGCTGATGCGTAGGTTAATACGATGGTTGCTTCGTCATCAACCTTCGGGTAAATGTGTGGTTTAATTTGTTGGGTTACGGCAAATACAGATTTAGGTCGTTCGCCATTCAGCAACCACGTAATCTGGTTGGCACCGTAGCAACCAAAATCCATTAACGCACCACCACCATTTTTTACCGGATCAATCAACCATTCTAAAAATTCCGAACCTACGCCAATTTCTTTCGGGCCTTCATGGCCATCGTGCACAACAACTTTACGTACTGTGCCCATTGGTTTTGCAACCCGAAACAATTCTTCAATTTTAAGATTACTGCCATACCAGGTGGTTTCGTAATTGGTAAGCACATGGATGGAATGTTTTTTAGCCAGACTTTGAATTTGTTGTGCATGATCGAGACTTACCGCCAAAGGTTTCTCTACCATCACATGAATTTTGCGCGGTGCGCAAGCTTGTACTACACTTAAATGATCGAATGTATTTCCAAATCCGGTAACGGCTTCCGGTTTTGTTTTATCGAGCATTTCGTTTAGCGAAGAATAGAGTAAGCTTACCGGGAGTTTGTATTGATTTAATAATTGCTCGGCCAGCGGGCGGTTAGGTTCGGCAATGCCCACAATTTCTATGTCGCCATCTTTTGCGCGATTTAAAATCCAATGCACATGGCCGTGTGTAAGCCCGGCCACACCAATACGAAATGATTTTTGGGTTTGCTGCGCTAAAACCGGAAATGTTAGCAAGATGAGGAGTAAAATTCTAAGCATAAAAAAATTGGGTTACCACAAGATAACCCAATTTGAATGAAGTAAAAACTTTCAGGCTATCTCTAAAAATCTCTGCTTTTATCGCCTCAACCCCTCCCCCTTCTCCAAAAGAGAAGGGTACATGGAATTTTTAGATAGCCTGTTTTCGTGACTGATCCCTACGCCTCTGCTTTTTCGTATTCTTCCAATGGCAAACAACTGCACACCAGGTTTCTATCACCGTATGCATTATCCACCCGACTAACACTTGGCCAGAATTTAGTTTCTTTTACAAAGGCAAGCGGATAAGCGGCTTTTTGTCGCGAGTAAGGTCTTGTCCATTCATCGGCAGTAATAACCGCGGCCGTGTGGGGCGCATGTTTCAATACATTATTTTCTTTATCGGCTTTACCTTCTTCTACTTCGCGAATTTCATTTCTGATTTCGATCAACGCTTCTACAAAGCGATCCATTTCCGCTTTCGGTTCGCTTTCGGTTGGTTCAATCATCAATGTACCCGCAACAGGAAACGAAACGGTTGGTGCATGGAATCCATAATCCATTAAACGCTTGGCAATGTCCTCCACTTCAACACCTGCTTTTTTAAAGTCGCGGCAATCCACAATCATTTCGTGTGCGCAGCGACCGTTGGTGCCGGTGTATAAAATTTTATAATGACCGTTCAATCGCTCTTTAATATAATTGGCGTTGAAGATAGCCAGTTTGGTTGCGTTGGTTAAACCTTCGCCACCCATCATAGCGATGTATGCATACGAGATAATCAAAATACTGGCACTACCATACGGTGCTGCCGATACGGCTGAGATTGCTTTCTCGCCACCGGTTTTTACAACCGCGTGTCCGGGAAGGAAAGGTTTCAGTTTATCATTCACACAGATAGGGCCCATGCCAGGGCCACCGCCACCGTGTGGAATACAAAATGTTTTATGCAGATTTAAGTGACACACATCGGCACCAATGTTGGCAGGCGATGTTAACCCAACCTGTGCATTCATGTTGGCGCCATCCATGTAAACCAATCCACCATTCTTGTGAATGGTTTCGCAGATTTCAATAATCGATTCTTCAAACACTCCGTGTGTAGAAGGATACGTAACCATTAAACACGATAACGTGTCTTTGTATTGTTCGGCTTTTGCTTTCAGATCGGCTACATCAATTTTTCCTTCCGCATCCGATTTTACTACAACCACTTCCATGCCTGCCATTACTGCACTGGCCGGATTAGTTCCGTGTGCCGATGCCGGAATCAACGAGATGTTTCTGTTTTTATCGTTACGACTTTCGTGATAGGCACGAATTACCATCAACCCGGCATATTCACCTTGCGCTCCGCTGTTAGGTTGTAACGATACGCCTGTAAAGCCTGTAATTTCTTTCAACCAGTTTTCCAGGTTGGTAATCATTTCCTGATAGCCCAATGTTTGATCTGCCGGAGCGAAAGGATGCATCTGGCCCAACTCAGGCCACGTAACCGGAATCATTTCGGTAGTGGCATTGAGTTTCATGGTACACGATCCCAACGAGATCATAGAATGCACCATGCTTAAATCTTTGTTCTCTAATTTTTTGATGTAGCGCAGCATTTCATGTTCGGAATGATGCGCGTTGAAAACGGGGTGAGTAAGAAATGGTGAAGTGCGGATTAAGGATGAAGAAAGTTTTGCACCCTCACCCCCTTCCCCTCTCCCTGGGGAGAGGGGTGTCCCAACGGGACGGGGTGAGGGACTTAATACCGAAAGAATATTTTCAACATCACTTACTGAAGTCGTCTCATCAATCGAAACCCCTATATGATTATCAGTAAAGTATTTGAAATTGATACCGGCTGCTTCTGCCTTTTGTTTGATAGCATTCATATCGGCCACAGCCAACTTTAACGTATCGAAGTAGTTTGCGTTAACTTGCTTTACACCCAGTTTAGCTAAACCACTTTCTAACAGTTGTGCGAGTGCGTGAATGCGACCAGCAATTTTTTTCAAGCCTTCCGGGCCATGATATACAGCATACATGCTGGCCATTACCGAGAGTAATACCTGCGCGGTACAAATATTAGAAGTTGCTTTCTCTCTGCGAATGTGTTGCTCGCGGGTTTGCAACGCCATGCGATAGCCGGGGTTTCCCGATGCATCAATTGAGATACCGATTATCCTTCCGGGGATTTGTCTTTTGAATTCATCTTTAGTTGCAAAGAAGGCAGCATGCGGGCCACCAAAGCCCATCGGTACACCAAAGCGTTGTGAGTTACCCACTACTACATCAGCACCCATTTCGCCAGGCGATTTAGTGAGAATCAAACTCATCAGGTCGGTACCCACAACTACAAACACATCTTTTTCATGAGCAGATGCAATCAGGTTGGTATAGTCTTTAACCTCGCCATTGTTGTCGGGGTTTTGCAGGTAAACAGCAAAAAGATCGGGGTTGGTAAGATCTAAGGTGTTCAGGCTACCAATCTGTAAAGTAACACCGATAGGTGTAGAGCGGGTTTTTAATAAATCAATTACCTGCGGAAAAGTATTTTCATCTACGAACAGCGTGTTCGCATTTTTTTTGTTCGCTTTGCGCGATGCGTATAATAAATGCATGGCTTCGGCTGCAGCCGTAGCTTCATCTAATAAAGATGCATTGGCAATCTGCATTCCCGTAAGGTCAATTACCATAGTTTGATAATTGATCAACGCTTCCATGCGACCTTGTGCAATCTCGGCCTGATAAGGCGTGTAGGCAGTGTACCACCCTGGGTTTTCTAAAATGTTGCGCAGAATTACGCCAGGGGTAATGCAGTTATAATAACCTGTACCGATGTACGATTTATAAATCTTGTTTTTAGAGATAAGTTTTTTGAAGTTGTTCAAAAACTCAAACTCAGATTGCGCAGCCGGTAGGTTTAATTTTTTTTTCAACCGGATGTTGGCCGGTATGGTTTGGTCAATCACTTCATCTACCGATTTTGCTTTTACCACTTTCAGCATTTCTGCGATCTGCTTTTCGTCTGGGGCGTTGTGGCGGCTTTCAAATTTTTCGGAGTAGGTGGGATTGATGATGCTCATAAAAGTAGTTGTGAAGGAATAACCGGGAAGAAGAAAAAAAGTTTCTGGTTGCTGGCTTCTGGTTACTGGGCGCTGACTTTACCAGCGACCAGCAACAAGAAACGAGTAACGATTAAAATCTCTCAAACTGCGAGAAGAAGAAGTTGCCTTCAATGGCTGCATTCTCGTCTGAGTCAGAACCATGAATGGCGTTGGCATCAATTGATTTTGCAAACAAGGCCCGAATAGTGCCGGGTGCTGCTTTTGATGGGTCGGTTGCACCAATCAACTTACGGAAATCTTCTACTGCATTTTCTTTTTCAAGAATCATAGGTACAATAGCACCGCTGCTCATGTAAGCAACCAGTTCGCCATAGAAAGGGCGCGCCTTGTGAATTTCGTAAAACTTGCCTGCCAGTTCGGCACTCAGTTGTACTTTTTTCATGGCAACAATGCGAAAGCCAGCCTCTTCAATCATTTTGGTAATAGCACCTGTGTTACCGGCCGCGGTTGCATCGGGCTTAATCATGGTAAATGTTCTGTTTCCTGCCATTTTTATTAAGTATTTAGATTGTTTCGGTTCGATAATTTGGCCGCAAAAATAGCTTTTTAACTAATAAAGAAGTGGGTGGCTTAAAATCATTTTTAACCTTGATGCGGTATTATAAGAGAACGGCCCGTTAGCGAAAATAAACTCATAAAAAACCTTTCAGGTCTTTACAACGGATATTAAAAGACCTGAAAGGTTTTAGGGTAGAAACTGAAGAAGCGAAAACTTGAAATGCACCCAAGTTGGCAGCTTGGCCATTGCCAGAATTAAGGTTATGCACTCCCGATTAAAATTGCCATTTTTGCCGCTTCGATGAAGAACCTGCCTGCATTTAAGTCGCTGATAAGCAAACCGGCTGCGGTGGTAATTGTTACCCACTTTAAGCCCGATGCCGATGCGCTCGGTTCTTCACTCGGTTTGGCGGCCTTTCTTAAAAAATCCGGCCATCAGGTTTCGGTTATCACGCCCAGCGATTACCCCGATTTTCTGGCCTGGATGCCGGGCAACGAAACCGTGCTGGCGCTTTCCAAAGAAAATCCTGCCCCCGAAGCACAAGCCGCAGTACTCATCGCGAAAGCGGAAATTATTTTTTGCCTCGATTTTTCAAGTCTCTCGCGCATCAATAGCCTGGGCGATATGATCCGCAAGGCAACAGCTACCAAAGTATTAATCGATCACCACCTGGAACCCGAAAGTTTTGCTACTTACGAACAATGGAACCCGGCCTCAGCTTCTACAGCGGGATTGATTTTCGAGTTGATTGAAGAGTTGGACCAGAAAGATCAGATTGATTCTACAATCGCCACCTGCTTGTATGCTGGATTAATGACTGATACCGGAAGTTTTAAACATAATAATACCCGTCACCGCGAGTTTGAAATTGCATCGGAGTTGGTGAGTCGCGGGGCCGACCCGCATACGATAGCCCAAAAGGTTTACGATACTAATTCGCTGGAGCGTTTGCGCCTTACGGGATATGTACTGAGCAAAAAATTAGTGGTGCTGCCCGAGTATAATACCGCCTACATGACGTTAAGCCAGGAAGAGTTGAAAGAATTTGGCGCACAAACAGGCGATACAGAAGGTCTTGTAAATTATGGTCTATCTATTAAGCATGTAAAGATGGCCGTGCTGATGTACGACCGGAAAGAAGAAATAAAACTTTCGTTTCGATCGTTAGGAGATTTTTCGGTAAACGAACTGGCGCGTAAACATTTTGAAGGGGGCGGCCATCGGAATGCTTCAGGCGGTTCTTCCAAGCTTTCGTTGGAAGATACCTTGAAAAAATTGCTACAGGTTTTGCCTGAGTATAAACAACAACTAAACCAAGATTAAAACTTATAATTCAATTCAAATGAAAAAATCCTTTTTGCTGAGTGTGTGTGTGGCCGGTTTATTAATGGCTTGTTCCAATACCAAAGAAACTGCTTCAGGTTTAAAATTCTCTGTAGTAAAATCAGGCGGTGCCGATGTGGCTGAAAATGGCCAGATCATGATCATTAGCTTTCTATTTAAAGATGGTAAAGATTCTGTGTGGTCAGACAGTCGCACCAATCCTTTCCCTACTATGATTAAGAAAGATTCTGCGATGGCAACCGATCAGGTTATGGAAGTGGTGCAACTGTTAGGTAAGGGCGACAGCGTTACATTCCAGATTCCGGCCAAAGATCTTTTTGCTAAAACATTCCGTTCACCAATTCCTCCTAATGTTGATAGCACAGCAAGCTTCACCTTTCAAATAGGAGTAATTGATGTAGTAACTGAAGAACGCGCCCGCGAAATGCAAAATGAGTTTATGGCTAAGCAAAATGAAGACGCCTTAAAATTGCAGAACGAGCAACTGGCTAAAGATACATTGGCTATTGAATTGTTTTTAAAAGAGAAAGCAATTGTGGCGCAAAAAACAGCTTCGGGTTTACGTTATATAATTACCAAGCCTGGCACTGGTGCAAACGCGCAGCAAGGTGAAATGGTAAAAGTGAATTACGTAGGTAAATTGTTAGATGGTACATTCTTCGATTCAAGTATCGAATCAGTAGCTAAAGCTAATAATGGTTTTAATGAACAACGCAGACCTTACGAGCCGTTGCAATTAACCTTAGGTATGCAACAAGTAATACCCGGTTGGGAGGAAGCGATAAGCTTAATGAACAAGGGCTCTAAAATGACGGTGTACATTCCTTCAACGCTTGCCTATGGCAGCAGACGCAGAAGCGAAGTGATTGCCGAAAATTCAATTCTGGTGTTCGAGATGGAGTTGGTTGATATTATTAAAGCGAATTAAGAGCGATGAAGTCCGTTAGGAAAATTGTTTCTGTGTTGGTTGTGCCGGTACTTATCGGCAGCCTTTTGGCCATTCAAAGTTGCAATGGTGATGATGATGATGATGGGGAGCCAAAGTGTACCAAAGAAGTTGCAGAATCAAAACTTACTTCGCCTAATCAGGATAAGATTGCTTCCGACCTGGTGTTGATTGAACAATACCTGGCCGATAATGAAATAGATCTTGCCGAAACGGAAATCAAAAACAATGTACGTTACCTGATTACCGAATTAGGTACAGGTGAAACCCCATGCCTGGAAAGTAATATTAAGATTAAGTATCGCGGCAGCCTGATGAAGACGGGTTACATTTTCGATCCCGATCAGGAAACAGAAGAGGATGTAGATTGGCAGGAGCGTGAAACTACTTTCAACCTCGGTTCGTTGATTGTTGGCTGGCAGATTGTGTTGCCGTCCACTCCCGTAGGTACCAAACTTACACTTTACATTCCTTCCGGCTATGGTTACGGAGCCAACGTAGGTGGTGGTGGTGCCATACCGGTAAATGCCAACCTGATTTTTGAAATCGAGTTGTTGGAGATTGTGGAATGAAACTTTGTTTCGCCACTAACAATACACACAAGGTAAAGGAGATGCAGGCTCTATTGGGTAACTCCTTTACTTTGTTAAGTCTTGCCGATATTGGCTGTGCAGAAGAATTAGCCGAAGATCAGGATACATTGGAAGGCAACTCGTTGCAGAAAGCACAATATGTGTTTGATAATTACAACGTGGCTTGCTTTGCCGATGACAC